>X363_Desmarests_Spiny_Pocket_Mouse__coassemble_157_pt1 | contig 53100 bp, 61 predicted proteins | sample X363_Desmarests_Spiny_Pocket_Mouse__metabat2_low_PE_030 | metagenome-assembled genome bin X363_Desmarests_Spiny_Pocket_Mouse
ACAGCATCCTGCCAAAAAACACTACCCAAAATTTGCATTTCTATTTGGACTTTATATTTATGACCGTTTCCTTCGTTAAAATAGTTCATACGTATCAACTTATCGGATAGCACCAATGCCTCTTCGGGCGAACAGTGCCTCACACATTCGTCCTCATACAAGTTGCACCCAAAACCTTCCCACACGGGATTTTGCACACCAATGGCATGCAGTATCGTGGGATAGATATCCATCTGGTAACAAGGCGTGGTGATATTCCGTTCTTCCACATGGTTCGGACTCGAAATCATAAGAGGGCAATACGTTATGCCCGACTGGAACGGCAAATCGTATTTCACGCCATACGGCTGTATCTCCTGTATCATCGCATAGCGGAAAAAGGTATGGTCGCCCGTAATCGCCAATACCGCATCTTGCATACAGGCTGCCGTATCTGCCCACAGCAGAAAAGCACCCAAGCAAGAGTCTGCATAGTGCATACTTTGCAAATAGTCGCGCATCAAGCCGCCCATATCGTCTGGCAATCGCAGATTAGATTCGACCCATCTGAACGGAGAATGGGTAGAATAAGTCAGCCCCATAAAACAAGTGGGCATCTCGGCTTGCTCACACGCTTGCCGCAAAGCACCGAAAATCTCATCATCCTGCCAGAAACCCATATCTGCGGAGTGTGGCTCTACCATATCGCGGTATCCTTGACTACGCGCCATAATGCTTTTGTTCCACGTGCCAGGACAGGAGTTGATAAGCACACTATTGGGATACAAAGACGCATAATTGGGATACACATTCGCACCATACAACACACTGGCAGCCCCTTCTATAAGCGGGAGCAAGCCTGTATTGAGCATCATCTGCCCATCGGATGACACGCCATGCCGCACCTGACAACCTACCTTATCGGCATAAAGCATCTTATGCGTAGCACGCCACTGATTGAGGCGAGGTGTAACGGCATTGCCGTCTGTATCGCACATAGCAAAGACCCAACTCTCCAAACTTTCGACCACTATCAGCACGAAATGTCCCTTTGGAGCAAACATGACTTGCGCAGTGGGATGATAGATGGCTTCAAGCAAGGTCTCTTCCTGCGCTGTCAGAGAGATGTCCGCTCCTTCCCGCCGCAGACGAACGCGCTCCACACCAGTCACCACCGCATTGATGCTATACGTGATAATCGAATGTTGCTGCACATACTGAAACTCCAATTTTTCCATCTCCCAACTCGGCGGATAGCATTCCTTGGGCGTGATAAAAGGATTGAAATATGCCGTATTCAACGGGTTTTCTCTATAATTTCCCCAGCGCAGAATAGATGCTCCTGCCGAGAGCGACAAGGCACAGGCACACATGGCTAACCACCTCTTGCTATTTCGGACAGGCTTATGGCGTAGCATCAGCACCGCAAATCCGACCGTCAATAGCGGAAACAAAACCATTTTCCACGATAGATATGCACTAAGTGAGCCTTCAAAACCTTGCATATTCGTCGCCATCCGTACCGCATCATAGGTCAAATACAGCCCATTGGCACGGTAATAGACCATATTTGCCAACATCCAAGCATCCAACACAAGACACCAAAGCACGGTGCTCGTTCGATAGCGGAAAAGCAGTACGGAAGCGGCACAAAACAGCGAAACCGACAGTTTTGCCAATAGCGCACTGCTCACAATCCAACCTGAAGGGTGGGCAGAAGAAGGCAGCGTACAAAATGCCTCAAACAAATAGCACTTGACCAAAATCAACAGGGTCAGAATGCCAAATAACAGATAGTGTTCAACTTTCTTTTGCATCATTCAATACCTGAATGTCTTATCTTGTTATACGTTATGAATTACTCCGAAATCCCTAAGAAACACGTAACTCCTCCCCCGACTTGTCGGCTACTTGTCGGCTACTTCTCCGCTAGTTGTCGGCTAGTTGTCGGCTAGTTATCGGCTACTTGTCGGCTACATGACCCGTGTTTGAAACACAAGGACAGCGCGATACACTTACAACCTATTGTGTACAAAATCTTGGAGATACATTTGCTCGGGCTGACCAGGAGTAGCGATAAGTTCGGCTTTATGGAGCACGTCTAATGTGGCAAAGTCCATAATGGTGGAATAGCCCGCACGGGCAATAATCTTGTTTGCAGCAAGCAATACCTTGGCAAGCACACTATCATCCATATAGGGTACGATGGTAATTGCGTCTTTCTGGATAACGGTTGGCGGCTTGTGGAGTATTCCCTCTACGATTAACACCCGTTTGTTGGTATGCTGGTAGCGGCGTATCACCTCTTCCTCTAACAGACTGCGCTGCGGCTCCAAGCCACTCAATACTGCGACCACGTCGTAGGTGGAATTGGTATTGATTTCTTCCGTATTGACCGATGTTTTTATGCGCGCAAAACGAGAAAGCGGGTTTATATATACGACATGTGGGGTATATACCTTATGGGGATGTCCTAACTTGCCTGACAAGCATTGTTCCATATCGGCATAATCAGGTACCCATACCTCGTCATACTGGCGGTATATCAAACCATGCAGAGCGGATACACACGGCTCTAACCAACGATAAGCACGAGGCAATGGGATATGTAACTGATGGGTGATATACACGCACCGCGTATCGGACCAAAATAAGCCAAAACGATTGTCCGACACCACCAAATCGAAATGCTCAAACGCCAAACGTTGCCGCAGCAAACGGTGGTCTTTGATAGCAGAGCGAAGAATTTGGGGTAAGCCTTTTAGCATTGCCCCTACCTGACTATCGCCAGACGAATAACGCAAGGTTAAAGCACCCAAAGGCAACACACGCAAATGAGGAAAATGTCTGCGCAACAATAAAAGCGACTCGCCATCGCCGCCCAATACCACTTCATCGCCAGTTTCAAGATACCTCTCTATGAGCGGCACACAACGAGCGGCATGTCCTAATCCCCAATTGAGCGGGGCAACCAATACTTTCATGCGCTGACCACTACGTCTATACCTTTTGCCCGCAAAGGAGCCGCAATCTGCTCCATCTCCGCCTTGCTTATTTTCTCCAAGGTTTTCACAGGCGTTGCCCTATCTATCACGTATATCATCACCTGCTTGGGGGCAAGCCGCTCTACCGCCTCGTACCACGCCCGTAATTCCTCCGCTGTGGTATTGTCTATCTTCTCACCACGGTACTCACCGCGCAAGAAACAGGTTTGCAGCGTGAAATCTCCGTTGAATACGGAAAGATATTGCTCTATTTGCGCCACAGTGAGGGAGGCATTGACAGGCTGGTCTATCAAGCGCATCGTACGGTCAATAGCCGAGTCTAACTTTAAGATACGGTTGTCGCAAAGGCGCAATGCGCTTACGACATCGGCTCTGCCCAACTGCGTGGAATTGCTCAACACGGAAACCTTGGCATGGGGATAATAGGTATCCCGCAATGCACAAGTATCTTCGATGATACCGAGAAAATCGGGATGCAAGGTAGGCTCGCCGTTACCACTAAACGTGATTACATCCAAGGCAACGCCCTCTACCGTGAGCGTTTGTAGTTTGCACTCCAACGCCTCTTTGACTTCCTCCCTCGTTGGCAATACGGGATGTACAACGGGCGTATTGAAACCGCACTCACAATACACGCAATCGAAAGTGCATAACTTATGCGCCAAGGGCATAATCTCCATCCCCAAGGATGTTCCCAAACGACGGGAATGGATGGGACCATACGCAATCTCCTGAAACAGCATATCTCTTATCTATACGTTAGTTTACCACACGATTTCCCAATAAGCGGCAGCACTCATTGCGCGCCTTTTGCCACTGCGCCAATTGCTGCATCAAAGGCATTAACACCTCCCATTTTTGCTGCTGCTCTGCCTCCGCTATGTCATGTTCCACAGTTTGTATCTGTTGGTTCAATAGCGTAAGTTTTAATTCCAGAAGCAAACTGGTAACCATAGAGGACAATTGTGCCGTACCAATCTCATTTGACACCGTCTTGACGACATTATCGGAAATCGTTTGCTTGCTGAACATCTGACTCAACGGGTAACGCTCTACGATTAGTTCCACAGCCAACGCACTGATTTGCGGATTGGGGTGATACTTAAAGAAAGACTCTGCCACGAAGCCCTCATCGTGGCTATGCAAGCGATATTCCTCTACCACCTGTCTGAACAGGTCGTTGGGAGGAACCACGGCATCTGCGTCCAACTGCGCCAGTATATAATCGCCTGCCGTCCATATGGTGTCTTCCGACTGATACAACGTTCGCTCGCCATAACGGATCAGCAACTGCAATAGGTTCTGGTAGTTGTTCTCCAAACGCGATTGAAACCGCTCTTGGTCATTTTCAGCAGCAATGAAATTGCGATTTATTGCGGTTTCATCGGCATGTTCGTGTATTTCCACCGTGTCGTCTACCCTATCCGTTTCCAAGCGCTCTTTCTCTTCTTGCTGTTTTCGGATTTCATCTGCCTTCGCTCGACGCAAGCGCACGACTTCACGCGCGAGCAACTGCTCGTTGATTTGCAATTTTTCTGCTGTATCCTTGATATACACCTGCCGCGTGATGACATCAGGGATGCGCGCGATGGTTTGCGTGACATCCTTGATAAGGCTTGCGCGCTTCTGCGGATCACCCTCCGCCTGCTCTTTCAACAGAGTGGACTTAAAGCGAATAAAATCGGTCTGATGGGTATGTATATAGTCGATGAAATCGGAAGCATTGTGGCTCTGCGCATACGAATCGGGATCTTCCCCCTCGGGCAAAAGAACAACCTTGACATTAAAACCCTCTTCCACAAACATATCAATACCCCGCAACGCCGCATGGATACCCGCAGCATCGCCGTCGTACAGCACGGTGATATTACTTGTGAAACGCTGTATCAACCGAATCTGAGGCTTGGTCAATGCTGTACCACCGCTCGCTACTACGTTCTCTATGCCCGACTGGTGCATGGAAATCACATCCATCTGTCCTTCTACCAAGTAGCACAGATCTTTGCGGGAAATAGACTGCTTTGCCTGGAACAAACCGTACAACTCATGGGTCTTGGAATAGACGATGGAATCGGGCGAATTGACATACTTGCCCACATTGTCCTTCTTCTTCATGATACGTCCAGCAAACGCCACCGTCTTGCCAGAAACGGTATGAATAGGGAACATCACCCTATCGCGGAAACGGTCGTAGAGCCGTCCGTCCTCGCTTTTACCGCATACGCCTGTACCGATTTTCGTATCGACATTATTGACAATATACTGCTCCTTAAATCCCTTCTTGCCCAGTGCCAGAGAGAGAGGAGAACCTTTCTCGGGGGAATAGCCCAACTGGAACTTTCGGATAATATCATCGCGCAGTCCACGTTCACGAAAATAGGTCAGTCCTACCATTTGCCCCTCTTGCGTATCCCATAACTGCTGCTGAAACCACTGGTTGCAGAAGTCATTGACCACGAACATAGATTCCCTATCGTCCTGGCGCTGCTGCTCCTCGGGCGTCATCTCCCGTTCGGGTACTTCGATATGGTACTTGCGTCCTAACTGCTTGATAGCCTCCACATACGAACACTGCTCAATCTCCATGATGAACTTTGCAGCATGTCCCGACGCTCCACAACCAAAACATTTGTAGATTCCCTTGCTCGGACTGACTGTAAACGATCCCGTCTTCTCATCATGAAACGGACACAAACCAATCAGGTTTGCACCTCGTCTGCGCAAAGTGATGTAGTCGCCTACTACTTCCTCTATCTTTGCTGCCGTGTTGATTCGCTCTATGACATCGCGGGGAATCATCCTGTTCGTCTTTCAATAAGGATTATCTATTCCATAAATAGATACCCAATCGGATATTCCATTGATCCAGTCGCCCCCTTGTCCGCCTATCGGCAAAGCCCATTCCCATCTCATTGAAATTCGTTACCTTATAAGGATTTATCAAACCAAAGTCATAGCCTCCTCTTAAAAAATAACGTTGGTATTGGAAACCGGCTCCCACACCCCATGTCACATTCAGCCGATGGTAGTCGTGTGCCATTTCCTTGTCTGTATAATCAAAACAGGATACCTTGTCCTGCATCGTCACATCGCCAGATACCTCATTCTTCACATAAAAACGCTTATTCATCGCCACAGCACACTGAATAGACGGTCCTGTATAGAGAATGATATACGTTTCCTTGGCAATCTCAAATTTGTATTGCCAATCCACAAACACCTCTAACTGGTTGTAGGTAGTCTGCGTGCGCGATTTGATCAACTGTTGCCACTCATTCGTAGTTGCCCAGCGACTGTTCCCCATAGCAAATGTGTAATTCAACCCGATGCTTGCACCAAACCCCTTCACTATGGTACCATCATACACAACACCCACTTTCAAGCCGTTCATAATGGTTTGATTGACCAACGAATCCTTTGGCATATTGCTCGCAGGAGAATTAAGACGTATAATAGGCTCTGCAAAACCAATTTGAATACCCAGACCTTGTGGCAAACGCTGCGCATATCCCACACATGCTGCCAAACAAGCGCATAGAACTAATACTGCTTTTTTCATATTCTGTATCACTATTTCGTTGGTTGAAAAATCGTTTTTTACCGTATCCACATCATAAGTAATGCCCCAAAAGCACAAAGTATAAAAAATAATAATAAAATAGGCGTTATATACCGTGGAACAATCGGTTACCTGACCCCGACCTGACCGCTACCTAACCGCTACCTAACCGCTCGTGGAACAATCGGAAAACGTATAGGTACTCGGGAGGACAATGGGAATATTTTTTAATACTAATGCTTTTCGTTTCTACCTATTTTAATGACATCCGCAAGTATATCCCTATTCTGCGGTTGTCTCTCATTCGACCTTACTTACTTCTTTCGCAGTTTTCCCTCTGCCTTTGAGGATTTCCGCTCGCCTGGCACACGGCGGTTATCTTGTCCCATCATCTCGTCTGTGGCACTCAATACGGCTCCACCTGGACGTGGGGTGCGTGCAGGACGCTCAAACACATCACCTGGTTTCAAAGGACGCTCCTGCGCCGCCCAAAAGAAACCCGACAACCTGTCTTTGCCCTCTGGAATCTGATCTAATGGATAGATGACGCCATGTGGCTGAGGCAAGATCACAATATGGTGTATAGCCTGATTTTCTAAAAACACCTTCACATAACTGGACTCCGTAGTATTCATACCGAAAAAACTGCCATCTTCCTGCTGTGGGAAGAATACCGTCAGTGCGTTGCCATTGACATCCACCTGCCGCAACTCCCCCTCCCGCACATACGCAAACATCTCCTTACCCGCCATCTGGTCGAAATAGTCGGGCGACTCCTGCTTGATAGTGATGGCATTGTTGATGCCATGTGCATAATCCACCGTACCGTTCTGCATATACACACGCATCGTATCGGCTGACATCTGGTTTGCATCACTCCAACACACAGGATCGCCATACAGCGTCATGACAGAATCGCGGGCATTGTACTCCAACGAATCGCACACGCCCTGCAAATCCACTCGGTATAAACGCACATTATGGTAGGCACGCATCTTTCGATGGGTACTGTCACGCCCCGTTGAATCCAAAGGATACGTCACTGTTTCCGCAAATAAAGTATCCGCGTGCATATACGCATAATCTTCTCCCGACCAATCAACTGCCAATGCGCTATCGGTGGCATAGCCCGCATCGCCGTCGTGGAACATCTCTCCATACTGTCCATACAACGTCATCTTCTGTACCGTGTCCTTCATCTCCATGCTACCTATGATACGCCCATAGCCCACACGTTTGTCATAGTATATCGTATCACCTGTCATAGACTTGCCATCTACATGCACCACCTCCGAACGGCGGAGCAACATGGATTGCTCCGTAGCCGTATTGTACCAACCCATAGACGAATAGATGGTCGTTTCCTCTTCATATACAATCACTGACGGGCTTATCAAATCGGCTATCTTTGTTTCAGTGTTGTACAGCAAAGTATCGCTTGTCAGTACAAATTTCGGATTGGTCAACTGTACCTCCTGGCTAAACACAGCCTGCTTCGTCGTAGGATAATACGTACCGCGCACAGAATACAAGGTATTCAAACTGTCTGCGATTGTTCCGCCAGAGTAGTAATACGCTACATCCCGCTCGCGGTCATAATTCAGACTATCGGTGGTCAATATCGTGGGATTGTCTGCCGCACCATGCACCAAGCGGACATGTTTGCGCAATCGAGCCAACTTGGTATTGCCATCATAAAACAGTTTGTCTCCATATCCTTTCAACGTGTCTCCTTGCTCAAACCGCACATGTCCGAAAGCGTCCAAAGAGTTCTCCTGATCGTAGAAATAGGCAGAATCGCAATACATCAAGGCATCTTCGTGGCGAAAGACCACATTGCCTTTCAGTATCTGGGCATTGGAGATGCGCTCCTGGTCGAAATGCAGGGTTTCCGAATGCTCTAAATACACCATAGTCTGCGCTGTAGCCCATACGCTACAACCGCCCAACAACAATCCTATGACGACCTTTTTCCCTCTCAAAACAGTTCCTATTCGTGTATCCAACCTGGATATTCAAATTCACACCCTGCCCACTTCGGATCTATCTGTATATAGGTGTTCTTCTGTTTCTGCAAAATCCAATTGCGGATAAAGTCGGCAGACTGTTTCTGCTCCAGCATTCCTTTTATCGTCTGGAAATCATCCGCCAGGTTCGCTTTGTGCATCTCCGTCTTTTTTCGCAACTTGACAATAGCACATACTTCCTTGTTTTTCGTCTGATCCATCATTACAAACGGCGCGGAGATCTCACCCTCCTGCATGGTATAGATCTGCTTGGCTACCTCGGCAGGCAAATCCTGATACTCAAAACGAGTGCCACCCGTATTCGGATTGGTCATCAAGCCCGCATTCATCACTGTATTCTTATCCTCCGAATAATGGATGATAGCCTGTTCGAACGTGAATTCTCCATTTCTGACCCGCGTGGCTATCGTATCCAAGCGTGCGATGGCATTTATCTTATCATCGGCACTCACGCGCGGACGAAGCAAGATATGCCGACAATTGATACGCTCCCCCTTCTTTTCGATCAGTTGGATGATATGATAACCATACTCTGTCTGCACAATACGCGACACCTTCTTGGGATCGTTCAGATTGAAGGCGACATCGGCAAACTCACTGACTAACTGACCTTTCCCCACAAAGCCCAGTTCCCCCCCCCGCTTGGCAGACTCCGTATCCTCGGAATACAAGCGTGCCAACATCCCAAAATCAGCCTGCCCGCTCGTGACACGCTCTGTAAACTCGCGCAGACGACTCTTGATACGCTCGGTTTCCTCTACGGGCACAGGCGGCTCGAAACTCAATATCTGCACCTCCACCTCGGCGGGAACCATCGGAATAGAATCAGGCGGCAGGGTATTATAATACCGCCGTATCTCCGCAGGCGTAGGCTGGATATGCTCCGTCAGTTTCTGCTGCATCTGCTGAATGACCATCTGGTTGCGGACATTGGTCATCATCTCCTCCCGTATCTCCGTGCTGGTCTTGCGGAAATACTCCTCCATCTTTTCTTTGGAACCAATCTGCGAGATATAGTAGTTCATACGCATATCCACCTGATGACTCACCGAGGACTCGTTGGCATATATCGAATCCAACTCCGCCTGATGCAAGAACAACTTCTGTATCGCAATCTGCTCGGGAATAACACAGTACGGGTCGCCCGCTATCTGCTGCCCCTCGTACTGCGCCCGCAAGCGCTCTTCCTCTACCTCACTGCGCAAGATCGCATCGTCCCCCACAATCCATATCACCTCATCTATCACATTGTCTTGCGACCAGACCTGTACACTGCACAGCAATAGCACACCGAACACTATCTTACTTATCTTTCTCATAGAACTGTATTTTCTTAAATCGTAAGGCTTCTTCATAAAGATATTCCCGTTCATCTTGCAGGAACTGCACCTGACGCTGGCGCAACACCGCATTCACAATCTCCGGGCGCGCATACGCTATCGGCATAGGTTCTCCTCTAAGGCGTTTGTCTACCACCTGCAAGATATAGGTTGCCACACTATCCTGTAACTCTATCTGCTTCTGCTGCCGCAGCAAACTTTCCAAGCGGTCTTTCTCGAACGGCATATACAATACCAATTGCTGTCCAGTACGCCACTCATCTATGAACAACTCATAACCAATGGCATAGTTATACGCATATTTCTCTATGTTCTCCAAATTATCCTCCGTCAGATCGCCTAACCACTGGCGCAACTTAACCAGATTGGGCGAGCCATTGGGCACTACGACCAACACGCCCTTCACCAAACTCTCCTGCAACTCAAACTTTTCAGGATGCGCACTGTAAATCTGTTCCACAATGGTATCAGGAACTTGCTTCGGCATTTTCCTCTCCACCAAAGACTGCTCATACGCATGTACATACAGCGAACGGCGGTAATCCTCCACCAAACATTCTATCTCGTCATCCATTCGCCCTTTTGCCTTGTCGTACATCAAGATATCTTTCGCCCATTGCTTCACATACTGCTCCACCACACGTGCACTATCCTCCTTGGACAAACCGAAACTCAGCGAATCCAAACTCGCCTGGTACAAATAGCGACCATCCAACTCCACAGCCACACCTGTCAGGCGTTTCTGTTCAAACCATTTGCACGCTGGCAATGAAACCGCCAACAACACAAGCACCGTTCCATATATTTTTCGCATTGTATTCATCTTTCACCCTTGCTTGTGCCGATTGCGCAATGCGTACATCCAATGCCCATCCACATGTACTGCCTCGCTCGGCAAAACCACGCTCGGTGCTTTCGTACCTCGCCCGCAGAGCAACTCGGGGGCAACCTCCACGTGTATCTCATCCCATACACCGCTCTGTATAATACGCTGATGGAGCGTAGCACCACCCTCAACCAACACAGAATGTATCCCTCGCTTTGCCAACTCGTCCAGAACAAACATCCAATCCGTGCATTCTGTGAACACAAGCGTTTCTGCCTCCGATGAGAACAGCGCACTGTCTTGGGGTAATTCACCATGTTTATCCAACACCACACGGACAGGATTACGACCACTCCAACGCGTGGTAAGAAGACGTGGGTTATCCCAAAGTGCGGTGTGTGTTCCGACCATAATTGCCATATTCTCCGCCCGCATTTTATGCACCAACTGCTTGGTGAGAGGGGTAGAGATAAGCAAAGGTTTGTCGCCCACTATCTGCTTGCCCTGGTAGTCATACACCCGATTATCGATGTAGCCATCTGCCGTTTGCGCCCACTTCAACAGCACATAGGGACGTTGCTGTTCGTGGAGGCATATAAAACGCTTGTTTAACTCCCTGCATGCGGCTTCTTCGACGCCTACAACGACCTCTATGCCTGCCTCACGCAACATCTGGATGCCGCGCCCTGCTACGCGCGCATTGGGATCTTGCATACCGACTACAACACGTCCCACACCCCTTTCTATCAGCAATTTAGCACAGGGAGGCGTCTTGCCATAATGGCTGCACGGTTCCAAATTGACAAACAACGTGCAGGCACTCAAATCGCTCTCCCGCACCTGCGCCAAGCAATTGACCTCGGCATGCGCACCGCCATACACTTGATGCCAGCCTTCACCCAAAACGCGTTCGTCTGCATCGCGCACCAGAACCGCCCCTACCATAGGATTGGGGGCTACATAGTATTCTCCATTGCGGGCAATTTGCAGACACCTACGAATATATCTTGCGTAATCCATATTTTTTTCGTACCTTTGCCGCCGATTTCGACTTGTCTTACAATTCTTTAATCACCCTTTAATCTCCTCTTAAACGCATTATATGCATTCCATCATCCATACCATAGAAACTGCCCTGCAAGGCATATATCCACCCAACGAATGTCGTGCGCTCGCCTGGTGGGTAGCCGAAGAAGCCACAGGACTCACGCGCACGCAACTCATTTCAGGCTGCAAAGATACAAAAATTATTCCGAATATAGAAATTATTTTACAGAGATTACAAAAAAAAGAACCTGTCCAATACATTTTCGGACATACGCTCTGGTGTGGGCTTGACCTGCGACTCTCTGCTGCCACCCTTATTCCAAGACCCGAAACAGCCGAACTGGTGGATATGATTTCCCAACAGCACAACGCCACTACGCGCCAATCACAGAACGCTCTCCCTATCAAAGTATTGGATATCGGAACAGGCTCGGGCTGCATAGCCATTGCCCTAAAAAAGCGACACCCTGACTGGGAGATATATGGGATTGACATATCCGCCGATGCACTCGCTATCGCGCAACAAAACGCGCAAGCCAACCATACCGATGTGCAGTTTGCCGCCTGCGACATTCTACACAAAAGCCCCTGCGAGGATTGTGCGAACTTTCCTACATCGTTTGATATTGTAGTGAGCAATCCGCCCTATATCACCGAAAAAGAGAAAGCACAAATGGATAGGAACGTATTGGACTACGAGCCACATACCGCCCTTTTTGTACCCGACAGCGACCCACTGCTATTCTATCGCCGTATTGCCTCACTCCGTCTCGCCCCACAACTCTACTTTGAAATCAACGAAGCCTATGCCCAGGACACCGCCCGGCTCTTGGAGCAAATAGACTATCGCAACATACACATCTATGACGACACATATGGAAAACCCCGAATGCTCACTGCCACAACTGACCTCACGCGCTGAACAGTATTGCGCACGCGCCGAACACTGCGCCAGCGAGGTACGCAACAAAATTCTTGCATGGGGCGGTACAGAAGAACAGAGCGACGATATAATACGCCACCTCTATGCACAGCATTACTTGGACGACCGCCGCTACTGTCGGGCATACGTACACGACAAGTTGCTCTACCAACACTGGGGAAAAGTGAAAATCCGTGCTATGCTGCAAGCACGGCAACTACCCTCTGACGAGATAGCCGCCGCACTCGAAAACATCGATGAGACCGAATATAACCGTGTATTTCAGAAAGTGCTAAGCCTGCGCAAGAATGCCTCGCGGGAAGCACAGATACGCTTTCTACTGCAACGGGGCTTTTCCTATGCCGACATCAAGAAACAATTACTTTAATGGGTGATTATAGAATACACCGCTCGCCTACTCAAAGTTCGCGCCTTGGTATCTTCTGCCCAAGACATCGTAATAGTTTCCGTCTGTTGCGATGAGATAAAGCACGCCATTGTGATGGATACATCTCTTCTGTGTGTGTTCAGAATCGGCAACAACATCTTCCAAGCCCGTAGAAGGGTATTTCCCATCAAAGTAGAATGGACTGCTACGTACTACACAACCTTCGTATAGGTACATAGAGAGGATATAGTTTCCTTTTTTCAGTGATGGATAGGTTACAACACCTTTGGCTGCTTTGTCATAATAGGTTGCTAAAAGATCTGATGTGTCGTCCTCCATCCATTCTTCAAGGCGTACACTATCCACTGGGAACGAGGGTATGACTCCTGTTTTCCTGAGTTGATAACTGATACAGCATTTGTCGTCCACAAAACAAGGTTGCGCATATAATACGTCTAATCTGTATTCTTCGCACGCCCCTGGTTCCAATTCCGCAGGGGTACATCCACGTGCAAAGAACCAACGTCTATGTACGTAGAGAGAACATAGTTTCCTCTTTCTAAGGATGAAATATCTATCTTGTTATCTCCTGACGGTTTTGATTGCTTATCATAATAGGTTGCTATCACCTTCGATTTAGTATCAGTAATACATACGCTATCTACGACAGGCGGCGTTACTGTTCCGTTCTTTGATAGGTCAAACGTTACATAGCATTGGGGAGAACCATGCACACTTATCGATAGGTCGTATTCTTCGCATGGGAGCGTCTGCGCCTTACTAAACGACGTTATACATAATGCCAGTATGGCTAATAATGCTTTCAAATTCAGTTGCATAACATTATCTTTTTGAGGTTTAACATCGAATGAATTGTCTGTTATCTGTGATGTTATCAGCAGACCAAATAAGAAGATTTTTTATGCGATTGATAGTATCAACTGTACTTCTATTAAGTCTCATCCTATGTAGAATCTGATAATGGGTGCAAATATAGTAAATAATTCTGAAATATACAAACTTAGACAACAAAAAGTATATTTTTCTTCACATCTAACGAGCAATGAGGAAAAATTGAGAGTTTACTGCTAATGCGATACGGTAACATTTTAGACTACTAAATTTAGTGCCAGCAGTTGCGGCAGATGGCGGGGAGGGAGTGCTCTTTGGCTCGAATGATGCGCTTGCGGAAACGGTTTGCCTTTGTGCTGCCAAAGAGGGTGCGCAGGGTGGTGTTCTGGATATTGCCATAGGCATATTGGTGGGACTTGTCGTAGCAACAAGGTAGCACCTCGCCTGCGGTGGTGAGGACACAGCCTGCCCATAGGCGGTAGCAGGGGGAGACCTTCGTTATATGTTGCCAGAGGCGGCGCAGCAACGAGCGTTTGAGTATGTATTTGCCGTCCTTCCCTTTTTCATAACGGGCGTAGTGCAAGTCGGTAGGCATAAGGGGATTTCCCTCGCCGTAATCGTATAATTGCGCGGTCTTGAAACGCAGTCGGTCTGCGCCTAATGCCCTGTACGATTGGCGGAAGGCTTGCCATTCTCCCTCGTTGGATCTTAGACGCAGGCACTGCAACTCGATTATGGGGTACTTCTTATCCTTTTTCTTTTCTGCTCCTGCTTTACCGTTTGCTTCCTGTCTTGCCTCCTGTAAATAGCGGATTGCCCGCTTGGCTTGCTCCACATCGCCACCCTGGCGGTATGCCTCATAGGTCGCTTGCGTCAGTCCGTCCATAGAGATGATAATACGGTGTAAGCCACTTGCGACCAGGCGGCGTGCCATTGTACGGTCTAAGGCTTGCGCATTGGTGGAAACGATGGTGTATATACCCCTCGCCACCGCTGCTTTGACCATATCGGGCAATGCAGGGTTGAGCAGCGGTTCGCCCTGAAAATAGAACTGTATGGTATGCACCGTAGCACCAGCCTGCCGCAACACCTCGCGGTACAAGGACATAGGCATACGAGCAGGCGTACGGCTATCACGCTTGGTGGCATGCATACCCACAGGACACTCTGGACAACGCAACTGGCAAATGCTCGCCGGCTCTACGGAAAGAAACGTAGGCATATGGTGCACACGCACTATGCCTACAAGACTCAACGCATAACTGCCATAGCAACGCAGTTGGTTACCTATCCTTTTCGCTATCCCCAAACGAGTCTGCTTTACGAACAATGCGAAACAGGAATCTTGCCTATTCGTCTCTCGTGGCGACCACCCTCAAAGTCGGTCTGAAAGAACGTAGCCACGATATCCAGGGCATCGGGAACAGTAACGAAATTAGCGGGCAATCCCAACACATTCGCATTGTTGTGCTGACGCGCCAACTGCGCCAAGCGTTTCTCCCAACACAACGCCGCACGGATACCCTGATGCTTGTTGACGGTCATACAGATGCCATTACCCGTGGAGCAAATCACGATACCATACTCGTATTGCCCCTGTTCTACCGCCTCAGCCAAAGGATGGGCATAGTCGGGATAGTCGCAACTGTCTGCCGAGAAACAACCGAAATCATGCACCTTTGCCCCATTGTCTTCCAAAAACAGGCGCACCTGGTTTTTCAACGCAAACCCTGCATGGTCGCTTGCCAAAGCGATATGCAATTCCGAAAAAGGTTTCATAACTATCTACTTGTTTTACTCGTGTGTTACTTCGTTGACATAGGTACGCAGGCAATGCTCCGGCACCGCCAAACGGTTGGGAGAGGCAGGCTCTCCATAGGGATTGCGCAAGAACTCGCCATTCTCCATCTTGCGCTCCTGACCATCCAAATACTTGGTGAGCAGATAGATACTGAGACGCTGCCATTCGATCATCGTGAAATCGGCCTGCTCACGGCTATACTGCGTGAGATAGGCACGTGCGTCCTCATCGGACATCCCCTGTACCTTGGCATCTACGCCTGCGATTTGCAGATTGAACCTATCCTCCAACGCACGCTGTACCTCCTGTATCTCGGGGTACATACGGCTATACTTGGTATATGCCCAATTGGCAACGATATTGAACGTCCACCAGGCAGAGGTAGGAGAGAAGGTATAGAGGTCGCCATTGCCCTCTGCAAAGCAATCAGGTACGGCTGTGATACGGCTATACATAGGCACATAGACCGTAGTAGCCGCATCGTCCACGCCAAACCAGAAAATACCGCCTGCCTTGGGGTCGGCATACCCACGCATCTGCGCCACGAACGACCAGCCTGTCTGCTGGGTAGCCGTAGGACGCTCGTACCAATACTGCACATCATCCACCTTGAAGCCCAAGCCACCGTAGCGCAACTTGGTATTCCATGCACCCGCATCGGTACCCTGGGTGATATCCAAAGGCGTGCCTTCGTACTGGTCGCGCATACAATCTTTGATGTCTTGCACCGACACCTTGCGGTTAGGCTTGAAATAGAGCGGCATAGGAGTACCTGCATCCTTGCCCTGGGTCTCTACAAAGGTCTTGCCCGTGGCATAGTCGTAATACTGCTCCATATCGTCCGAGAAACGGCGGAAAAAACTCCACACACGCGCTTCGCATACATACAAACCGCTGAAATCGAAAGGACAGTACGCTGCCTGGAACGAGAAATCTGCGTCCTTGCCGCTGAAATACCCTTTCTCCTTGGCGAACTTCACCACGTCTTTACTCCAACGCCAATTGGCTTTGTCCTTGAAATCGATATGCGTGATACGCGCCTGGTTCGCGTGGGCGCAGATGCAATCGTCAGGCACACGGGTAGCCACCCATACCGCTCCCTTGCGACCAGGTCCCTTGCCTATCAAGTCCATAATCCAAATCTCATTGGGGTCGCCAATGGAGAAGGTCTCGCCCGAAGAGGCATAGCCGTACTCCTCCACCAGAGAGGTCATCAAATCGATTGCCTCGCGCGCGGTCTTGCAACGCTCCAAGGCAATATAAATCAAACTGCCATAGTCGATACCCACCGTATCCTCCAACTCGGGTCTGCCGCCCCATGTGGTCTCGCCAATAGTCAATTGGTGTTCGTTCATATTACCCACCACGCTATACGTATGTGCCACCTGCGGAATCGCACCGAGCGGACGACCTGTATCCCAGTCTTTGACCGCACGCATACTACCCTCAGGATAGTCGGCCGCGGGGCTATAACGCAGGAAGCCGTACAGCGTGTAACTGTCGGCAGCGTAACTGATGATTGTGGAACCGTCCGCCGAAGCATCCTTGCCCACCAAGAAATTCGTACAAGCCCATACATGGGATAACGAACCTACAAAAACGGCGATGAAACCGAGCAAAATGTGTTTTTTCATATAATCTGTGTTTTTTAATTCCTAATGGATATCCATGCGTCCGTCCACTACGGCAGACACCGTCTTCTGCTCCTTGACATAATCCAGATAGAGATCTCGAATCAGCAGATCAGAATCCCAGATGTCCACATAATTCGACAAGGGCGTCATCCCGTCCGTGCCGCCCGACAGATAATCGCTGGTAGCAACGGTATAGTACGCCTCCGGCTCTACGGACCTCCCCTCTATCTGCGCGTCTATCAATTGGCTGTCTTCTGCTTGCATACGCAAACCCGCAACGCCCTCGCCGCCTACCTCGGCAAACACCTGGCATAGTTCCAACAAATCCTCTCCTTTCAAGGTCAGCACCACTAGGCGATTGTCGAAAGGCATCAACTCAAATACACTGCGCTTGGTAATATCTCCCCTACGCCACTCGCAACGCATACCCCCTATGTTCACCACCGCCATATCCACACGCCCGTCGTAGTACTGGCGCGCCTTTGCCAACAGCGCATCTGACGCCCAGTTCAGCATATTGCACTCGGGACGCCCCACGGTCATATCCTCGGGCGCATAACCCAATACCACAGACATATCTTCGTTCAACGCCGCTTTCCTGGGCGACAGATATGCCATATACTCCTCTGCCACAGCGGGACAACAGGCGACACAGTCTGCCACGACAGGAATCGCCTCCACCGTGGCTTTATCCACACGCACAGGTTTCCTGCATCCCGTCAACAGCAAGGCAACGCTTGCCAACAGCCCTACATATACACTTTTTCGCATCTTAATCTCGTTTTTTTGTTTCACTAATCGTTCTGCGTGCAAAGATACAAAAAAGAAATAACATATGCAAGCCCCCTGCTGTTTTTATTTCGCACCACCGCTTGAAACGCAGATTGCCTGCCGCCTAATAGGCATATGGCAACGAAATTCCCCTTGCCTCCCGATATACATTAACAAACATAAAAACGGAAAGATTTCTTGCAATAGTTTGTTAATAAGACATGTCCCTATTGTAAGGGCTTTATGTTTCGATGATGTTCCGATGATGTTGCGATGATGTTACGATGATGTTACGATAATGTTACGATAAAGACAGACAAATGACACGGCAAAGACCGAGAGTTCATCCGTAACAGGCAAGATGAATGGTGCATCCTTGTCGCATCACACAAGTGTGAAAACAAGCACAAAGAGCACACAATCAACAACTTACAAATTTACAAATCATTTCAGGACAAGGCAAGAAAAGGATACGGAGAGGTTTTCAAAAGCGCAAAAAATCCCCAATCAAAGACCCAAACAGGCGGAAAAGGCAAGCGTTGATAGGTCTTTTTATTTTTAACAAAATTTACCATTTTAACCTACAAACGCAAGGGAGAATAGGTGAGAACGGTTGGATAAAACACGGACGGTTTGGCTATATGGCAAAAAAGTTGTACCTTTGCAGCCGATTTGCAGCCTCCCAAGCCACGGAAAGTCTATTTGCAGGACACATAACGGGATTAGCACGGTATATCATAGCAGGCAAACCGAATAGGTAGAGCAGAGCGGTTCTGCCACCCGCTTTTGTCGTGTATAAGAGCAGCGAACTTAACAAACCAAACAATTGACAAAACAAAACCAAACATACAAACTACGAAACAACAACGAACTGAAAAATCATGAAAAAAATCACACTCTTTATGCTGCTCTGTACCCTTATCGGATGCAACGCGGAACGACCCGTGTACCAATCGGTGGATGAATACCCCGTTCGCAAGGGGGCATTGGACGAAATGGTATATACCCCTAAGAAAACCACATTCTCCGTGTGGAGTCCCAATGCGGACAGCGTGGCACTACGCCTATACAGCCAAGGAACAGGCGGTGAGATGGTAGAAAAGCACAGCATGAAACGCGGCTCCGACGGCACCTGGACATGCACGCTGAAAGGCGACAAGAAGGGGCTGTTCTACACCTTCCAGGTAGACACGCTGAAAGAGACACCCGGTATATTCGCCAAAGCCGTAGGCGTGAACGGCAGACGAGGTGCTGTGATTGACCTGGCTGCGGCACAACCCGCAGGCTGGGAAACGGATAAACGTCCCGCGTTTGCAGGGGCAGAAGATGCCATCGTGTATGAACTGCACTACCGGGATTTCTCCATCCACTCCTCATCGGGCGTGGAAAACAAAGGCAAATTCCTTGCCCTGACAGAACCCGACACCTATGTGGAAGGTATGGATGGCCTGGCGACAGGCATAGACCACCTCAAAGAACTCGGCATAACACACGTGCAGATTCTGCCCTCCTACGACTACGGTTCAATAGACGAGACACGCCTGGCAGACAACCGCTACAACTGGGGATACGACCCCGTCAACTACAACGCTCCCGAAGGAGGATACAGCACCGACCCATACGACCCCGCCTGCCGTATCGTGGAGATGAAAACGATGATACAGGCACTGCACCAGGCAGGCATCCGCGTGGTGATGGACGTGGTATATAACCACACCTTTGATGTGGCGCATTCGAATTTCCACAACACCTGCCCGCACTATTTCTACCGCTACAACGAAGACGGCACATTAGGCAATGCCTCGGGCTGCGGCAACGAAACCGCCAGCGAACGACCTATGATGCGCAAGTTCATCGTGGAATCCTGCCGCTACTGGCTGACCGAATACCACATAGACGGCTTCCGATTCGACCTGATGGGCATACATGACATCGAAACCATGCGCGCCGTACGCGAGATGATGGACGAGATAGACAGCACACTCCTGCTCTACGGCGAAGGATGGGCGGCAGGCGCACCCCTGTTGCCCAACGAAGACCTTGCCATGAAAGCCAACATCACCGCACTGCCCGGCGTGGGCGCATTCTGCGACGATATGCGCGATGCCCTGCGCGGCCCGTTCTCCGATGACCACAAGGGGGCGTTTCTGGCAGGAAAAAACGAAAACGGGCATCAGGAAAGCATCCAATTCGGCATCGTGGGCTGTATAGAACACCCAGATATAGACATGCAGAAAGTGAACTACTCGAAGAAGCCTTGGACACTGCAACCTACCCAATCGATCAACTACGTGTCCTGTCACGACGACATGATGCTGACCGACCGACTGAAAGCCAGCATTGACCTACGCCCAGGCGAATTGGAACGCCTCGACAAATTAGCGCAGACCGCCGTGCTGACCTCGCAAGGTATCCCGTTCCTATGGGCAGGGGAAGAGATACTGCGCGACAAGAAAGGCGTGCATAACTCCTACTGCAGCCCAGACTCCATCAATGCCATAGACTGGACACGCAAAGGCACGAACCATGATGTATTCCGCTATTACCAGGGACTGATAGCCCTGCGCAAGGCACACCCTGCATTCCACATGGGCGACGCAGACTTAGTGCGCAGGCATGTGCATTTCAAAGACATAGCCGACGGCGCAGGCGTGGTAGCCTTTGTGATTGACGGTGCTGCCGTGGGGGACGAATGGAGAACCATCGTGGTAGTGCTGAACGCCAACCGATACGATGTGGAAATAGACTTGCCCGAAGGCGAGTTTCACGTGGCATGCGCAGACGGACTATGCCCCTATCCCAAAACGCGCACAATGGAAGAGACAACCACAGTGGCTGCACAATCGGCACAGATTTTGTATGCACTATAATGACACTGCCCTTGAAAAAACGCTGATTTTATAGAAATATGCAAATAAAGTTTGCACATACCAAATATTTTTAGTAATTTTGTCGCCGATATGGATTGTGGCAGGCTATATGCGACACACAAACCATGAAAGCAAAATTGTAAAATAACACTATAAACGATTATGAAAAAAGGTCTATTTCTTACCATCATTGCATCCGTAGCACTGTTGGCATCGTGCAGCAAGACACTGCCGCAACCCGAAGAGATTAGCGTAAACCCCAATCCGCTGACGGTGGTGGGAAACAAAGTGAACGCTGACATCACAGGCACTTTCCCTGTCAAGAAATTTGCAAAAAAAGGCGTGCTGACCGTAACTCCCGTGTTGAAATACGAAGGTGGCGAGGCTGTTGGAACACCCGTGACGTACGTAGGTGAGAAGGCAAAAGAAAACGGAACTACCGTAAACTACAAAGAGGGCGGCAAATACACACAGTCCTGCTCGTTTGACTATGTTCCTGCAATGGACAAATGCGAACTCTACCTCCGCTTTACTGCAAAAGTGGGCAACAAAGAGGTGGAAGTGCCCGAGATAAAGATCGCTGACGGCTTGGTGGCTACCGCGAAATTGGCAAAGGCAGAGGACAACCACTCGGTGGTTACACCCGACAAGTTCCAACGCATCATCCAAGAAATGCAAGAGGCGGACATCAAGTTCCTCATCCAGCAATCGCAACTTCGCTCTTCTGAAACCAGAAGCAAACAGATTGCAGACCTGCGCAATGCCATCAAGGAAGCAGATTCCAACGAGCGCAAAGCCATCAACAAATTAGAAGTAAGCGGATACGCTTCACCCGATGGTAGCATGGAACTCAACGAGACATTGGCAGAACAACGTCAGAACGTGTCTCAGAAATTCCTGCAAAAACAACTCAAAAAAGACAAAATCAGCGCGGAGATAGAATCGAACATCACCGCAGAAGACTGGGCTGGATTCCAAGCCGCATTGGAAAACAGCAATATGCAAGACAAAGAACTCGTTTTGCGCGTGCTGAGCATGTACAGCGACCCCGAAGAGCGCGAAGCACAAATCAAGAACCTGAGCAGCGTGTACAAGACCATTGCAGACGAAATTCTCCCTGCATTGCGCCGTAGCCGCCTGATCTTGACCACCGACCTGATTGGTAAATCGGACGAGGAAATCAAAGAATATATGGCGAACGACCCGAGCAAACTGGATGTAGAGGAAATGCTTTACGCTGCCACACTGACCACCGACAACAACGAGAAACTCGCTATCTACCAGCAAGTGGCCAAGCAATTCAACGACTACCGCGCCTACAACAACATGGGTATGATTTACTTCGGACAAGGCAACGTGGCAGAAGCACGTCGCGCTTACGCAAAAGCCTTGGCTATTGATGCACAAAATGCAGACGTCAACTTCAACGCAGGTATCGCGGCTATGGCAGAAGGCGATTTGGCAAAAGCAGAAGAATACCTCGGCAAAGCAGCAGGCACACAGGGTAACCTCCCCGCTGCTATGGGTACGCTGTACACCATGAAGGGTGATTACAAGGCTGCAAAATCGGCATATGGACAGAACGCAACCAACAACGCGGCCGTGCAACAAATCCTCGGCGAGGACTACGCAGGTGCGCGTCAGACCTTGGCAAACGTGAAAGAACCGAACGCCGTGACCGCTTACTTGCAGGCAGTGGTGGGCGCACGTACCAACGACCGCAACGCTGTGTACTCCAATATGAAGACGGCTGTGGCAAAAGACGCAAGCCTGAAAGCACGCGCTAAAAACGATATCGAATTTGCGAAATTCGCAGAAGACGCAGAATTCCAAGCCATCGTAAAGTAAGCACAGGCTTCGCACAATAAGTACAAGTTTCGGGTTTCAAGTTTCAGGTGTTTAGGACACACGCTCTGCGGAGTTCCTGCTTGAGACATGAAATCCGGAACTTGAACGTTTATAACACAGCAACCCATTTCTCCGACCAAACAAACAACCTATCCCACACGTATGTCTGTCTTATTTCCAAAAGTGCCTAAACCGCGTGAGTGGGACTACCGTCCTATCTATTACGACAAAGACAAAGAAGCACGTAAAGAACGGCGAGAGCAAAAGCACACACAGTTGCATCGCGGCAGTTTCCGCGAGGAACACGAAAAGAACATGACCGAGTTGAGGCGCAAGAAACAATCGCGCCTGGTATTCTGGATTGCACTGTTGGTAATGCTGCTCTTTGCATTCTATGTCTTGCTGTAACTATACTATCCAACCGTCAAGATACTAAAAAATACTAAGCATAGCAAATCCGAAAAGCAATTCATAAAAATCTACCATAAAAGAAACAATTACAGCAAGGGAGGGAATAGAATGGATATTATTCACTTATTGCCGGATAGCGTAGCCAACCAGATTGCCGCAGGAGAAGTCATCCAGCGGCCTGCTTCGTGCTTGAAAGAATTAGTGGAAAATAGTCTGGACGCGGGCGCGACACATATACAGATTATCATACGAGACGCAGGCAAGACCCTACTGCAAGTGATTGACAACGGGAAAGGCATGAGCGAGACAGATGCGCGTATGGCATTCGAACGGCATGCCACCTCCAAAATCAAAGAAGCCTCAGACCTGTTCTCACTGCGCACAATGGGTTTCCGAGGAGAAGCCTTGGCCAGCATTTGCGCAGTAGCCCAAGTGGAGGTGACCACACGGCGTCCGGAAGACGAAATAGGTACACGCATAGAAATCGCCGGATCGGAGGTGCTATACCAGGAACCTTGCCAATGTCCGACAGGTACAAACATACGCGTAAAAAACCTGTTTTACAACGTCCCCGTACGCCGCAAATTTCTCAAAACGGATCAGACAGAACTGCGCAATCTGCAAAATGAGTTCTACCGCATCGCATTGGTGTACCCCCACGTGCAGTTCACCTTTGTACACAACGATGAAATTCTATTTGAATTTCCTACTGGCACAGAAAAACAACGTATAGAAAACATATACGGCAAAGGCACAGGGCGCAGTTACACCGCACAGTTTGTGGACATACATACAGATACGGATTTAGCATCTATTCACGGATTTATTGCGAAACCCGAAAACACAGGAAAGACTGCACAACAGTATTTCTTTGTCAACGGGCGTTATATGCGGCATCCTTACTTTCAAAAAGCCGTGATGACCGCATACGCAGGTATGCTACCCAACGACTATCAGCCCTCTTTCTTTATCTACTTTGATATACAACCCGAAGCGATTGACGTAAACATACACCCGACAAAAACAGAAATCAAATTCGCCGACGAACAAGCCATCTTTCAAATTCTACTGGCTTCTGTGCGCGAAGCATTAGGGAAATTCAGCCTTGCTCCCACCATAGACTTCAACCGAGACGGCGAAGTGGATATGCCTCTGCCTTCCAACGAACGCCCAACGGCTGCACCAACCGCCATCATTGACCCTAACTACAACCCATTCCATACCAGCCAGAACTACACGACACGGCGCAACAACAACCAGCACGTGCAAGGATGGGAACAACTGTATGGCACAAGCATCACCATCGAACCGGCAGCAGATGACCGTCCAAGCCCGCAGATACAAAATGAGGAATTACGACTATTCGATACCGACATAGCAGAAGCACCTATATGGCAATACGACGGGAGATATATCCTGCTCGCCACATCCAAAGGCATAGCCATCATCAACCAACACCGCGCGCATACCTGCACCTTGTACCAACTGTATATGTCGCAACTGCACAATGCAAAAGGAACCACACAGAAATTACTATTTCCCGATGTGCTGGACGTTACCCCGCAAGATATGCTACTGCTTGAACCTATGCTCGACGAACTGCGGCATATCGGGTTTGACATTGAACAGTTTGGGAAAAACGCATACAGCATCTACGGAATCCCTGCCCAATTGGGACAACAAAACGGAACGGTAGCATTGCAACACATATTGGATGCCGTGCGCGACACGGGAACCAACGTGAAAGAAGAGTGGCGCAAACGCATCGCTATGGCACTTGCCAACGACACGGCGATCTCGTACGGCAAACAAATGTCGGAAGAGGAGATGCGGAACCTGCTCAAAGACCTCTTTGCCTTATCCACATACCGCTACACGGCAGACGGGAAACGCGTGCTGACGGTACTTACGAACGAAGAAATACAAAAACGAATATAAATCGCACCCATATGATACTAAGAAAAACAAAATGGCTGACCGTCCTTTTAGCAGGAGTGGTAGCCTGCTCGAAACCTGCTGATTCACTGACCATTCTGCACACCAATGACACCCACTCACAAGTGGAAAGCAAGAGCAATGGCACAGGCGGCTATGCAGGGAGAATGGCAATCATAGCCACAGAACGGACACAAGACCCAAATCTTCTATTGGTGGATGCAGGCGATTTCTGCCAAGGGACGCCCTATTTCAATCTTTACCACGGACGCGTGGAGGTAGATGCGCTGAATAAAATGGGGTATGATGCAGTCGCGCTTGGTAATCACGAGTTTGACAACGGAATAGATACCTTGGCGGCTATCCTAAAAGACGCACAGTTTGAGGTAGTATGCGCCAACTATGATGTATCGGGCACGGCATTGGAAAATATCGTGAAACCCTATGTGATCTTGCACAAAGGTGGCCTGAAGATCGGCGTATTCGGGTTAGGCGTATACCCCGATGACCTTATCGCCAAGAAAAATTTTGAAGGTATCCAATATCACGCACCCTATCCAATAGCCCAGAAGATAGCCGATGAACTCAAAGCAAAAGGCTGCGATGTGGTGGTATGCCTTAGCCATATGGGTACCTACCCCAACAAACCCACAGACTACTGCGATGCTGAACTGGCAGCACTCAGCCGAAATATCGATGTCATCATCGGCGGACACACCCACCAACGATACGATGATCTGTATATTCGTAACGCGGACGGAAAAGAGATACCCGTCAGCCAAATGGGCAAGTCTGGGGCATATATTGGAAAAATCACCCTCTATTTTGCCAAAAACTGATTGCAAAACACTGAATAACTGTTCAGGAATTTGCATATTCAAAAAAAATGTTGTAATTTTGCAGCCGTTTTCGTGAGTGTAAACAACAAAAACGGAATATTATTAACTAAATCACTACTAATTATGTCTGAAGTAGAATCGAAAGTAAAGGCTATTATCGTTGATAAACTCGGTGTTGACGAGAGTCAAGTAACTATGGAAGCCAATTTCCAAACCGACCTCAATGCAGACTCGCTGGATACAGTAGAACTCATTATGGAGTTTGAAAAAGAATTCGGCATCTCGATTCCTGATGAGGATACTCAGAAGGTAACAACGGTAGGCGATGCTATCAAATACATTGAGCAGGCAAAAGCTTAATGGTTAGCAACAACAACGTTTGCGAGCATACGGGATACCGTACGCTCGTAAACCGTTTTTAGTCATGTAGTAATTTAGTAGGCTGAAACATTGGAACTGAAACGCGTAGTAATAACAGGACTTGGAGCCGTGACACCTGTTGGGAACAATGTGCCAACGATGTGGCATTCCATGGTAAATGGCAAAAGCGGCACGGCAACCATCACACAATTTGATGCAACATTATTCCGCACACAAATTGCCGCAGAGGTCAAGAACTTTGACGCCTCCACATTGTTGGATAAGAAAGAGTCTCGCCGCTTAGACAGGTACGCCCAATTTACTTTAGTTGCCGCAGATGAAGCACTGCGTGACGCTGGATTGGATTTACAGCAAGAAGACTTGGAGCGCATAGGCGTGATATGGGGGAGCGGTATGGGAGGATTACAGACCTTCGAAAACGAGACTTCCGATTTTGCCCGTGGAGACGGGACACCCCATTTCAATCCATTCTATATCCCAAAAGTCATCCTCAGCATCGGTGCAGGGCATATCTCGCTACGATATGGATTGAGAGGGCAGAGTTTTGCCGTATCATCGGCTTGCGCATCATCTACACATGCCATCATCCAGGCATTCGACCAGATACGTTTAGGGCATGCTGACGTACTCGTTAGCGGCGGAGCAGACGCAGACGTGACACATTTGGGTATAGGCGGGTTCAATGCAATGCACGCACTATCCACGCGCAACGACTCACCAGAAACCGCGAGCCGACCGTTCTCTGCATCAAGAGATGGTTTTGTATTAGGAGAAGGTGCAGGATGCGTCATCTTGGAGGAACTGGAGCACGCGAAAGCACGTGGTGCGAAAATATACGCAGAAATAGTAGGTAGCGGAATGACATCAGATGCCTACCATCTGACCGCACCAGATCCCGATGCAAAGGGAGCACAGCAAGTAATGCGAATGGCACTTGCCGATGCAGGCATAGCGCCAACTGCCATTGACTACATAAACACCCATGGCACATCAACTCCATTGGGCGACATAGCCGAATTGAAGGCTATTCAAGCCGTATTTGGAGAGCATGCCTATCGCATAAACATCGATTCCACAAAGTCTATGACGGGACACCTGTTGGGAGCAACGGGAGCCGTGGAGGCCATTGCCTGTGTGCTTGCTTTGCGAGACGGCATTGTGCCACCGACCATCAACCATACCGAAGGAGACGAAGATGAAGGAATAGATTACAACCTGAACCTGACATTTAATACTGCACAATATCGTGATTTGCATTATGCACTGACGAATACTTTCGGTTTCGGCGGACACAATGCAACCTTGATTCTCAAAAAATGGGAGGAATAGTCCTCTCTATTAACTAAATAAAGGTATTTGTCGTATGATTACAAGCAAAATCGGTGAGAATGCAGGTCTGATTTGGACCGCACTGCAAGGCGGTGCTCTCACCACCAAAGCGTTGAAAAAAGCCACAAAACTGAAAGAAGCCGAATTGAACATGGCATTGGGCTGGCTCGCGCGTGAAGGAAAAATCACCTTCGAAACAACAGATGAAGCAGTAACAATCGCATTGGCATAATCACGCAATGAGCGACAAGTTTCAGGAATAAGGCATACGCTCTGTGTGGTCTGATTCCTGAAACTTACAATTAGGTTTGTTTTATGAAAATCGCAATCATCGGTGCCTCAGGGGCTGTGGGGCAAGAACTCTTGAAGGTGTTGGAAGAAAGGCACTTCCCCGTAACAGAACTTCGGCTATTCGGTTCCGCACGCAGTGCTGGAACCGCGTATTGTTTTTGCGGGAGAGAATATAAAGTGGAGATACTGAAACACGGTGATGCTTTTCGTGAAACAGACATCGCGTTTGCCTCGGCGGGCGCATCCGTCTCGCGCGAATATGCAGAAGACATAGTACGCTACGGCGCGGTACTGATAGACAACTCATCCGCCTTTCGTATGGATGGAGACGTGCCATTGGTAGTCCCCGAAGTGAATGCGGCGGATGCCTTAACACATCCCAGAAACATCATAGCCAACCCCAATTGCAGCACCATTCAGATGGTGGTTGCCCTTCGCGCCATTGAACACATAAGCCACATCCGCCGCATACACGTAGCCACATACCAGGCGGCAAGCGGTGCCGGCGCACAAGCCATGAACGAACTGGAACAACAATACCGTCAGATAGCGGCAGGAGAAACGCCCAAAGTGGAGAAATTCGCCTACCAACTCGCGAATAACCTTATTCCACAAATAGATGTGTTTACCGATAACGGCTACACAAAAGAAGAGATGAAAATGCACCACGAGACACGCAAAATTATGCACTCGGATGTAGAAGTATCGGCAACCTGCGTGCGTGTTCCCTCCCTCCGCTCCCACTCGGAAGCCATTTGGGTAGAAACAGAACGCCCCATCAGCGTAGCGGAAGCGCAGCAAGCATTTGCACAAGCAGAGGGCTGTGTCCTACTGGACAATCCCGCAGAAAAAGTGTATCCCATGCCCCTGTTTGCCAGCGGGAAGGATGCGGTGTATATAGGTCGCGTGCGCACAGACATAAGCAACCCTAACGGACTGAGTTTCTGGTGTGTGAGCGATCAGATACGAAAAGGTGCCGCACTCAATGCCGTGCAGATTGCGGAATACCTCATACAAAACCAGAAATAGACAGCGACATTTGAAATTACAATCAAGCATATACATACAAGCGTGGAGCAACAAATCGAAATAATGGCGCCCGTGGGGTGCTGGGAGTCTTTGGCTGCCGCTATTCAAGCAGGGGCAACAAGTGTCTATTTTGGTATAGAACACTTGAATATGCGTGCACGCTCTTCTGCCAACTTTACCACCTCCGATTTGCACAAAATCGTAAGCATTTGCCGCGAAGCAGGCGTGAAGACTTACCTGACGCTCAATACCGTCATGTATCCAGAAGACCTACCCCTGATGCGCGAGATCATTGACCACGCAAAAACAGCGGGACTAAGCGCGATTATCGCAAGCGATGTAGCGGTGATGCAGTATGCCAACAGCGTGGGTGTGGAGGTGCACCTTTCCACGCAGTTGAATATAGCCAATACGGAAGCATTGCGGTTCTATGCACAATTTGCCGATGTGGTCGTGCTGGCACGCGAACTGAATATGGAGCAGGTGGCGTCGATTCATCGTGACATCGTAGAACAACACATCTGTGGTCCAAAAGGTGAAACACTGCGCATAGAGATGTTCTGTCATGGGGCATTGTGCATGGCGGTATCGGGGAAATGCTACCTGAGCCTGAACAACCTAAATCAATCTGCCAACCGCGGAGCGTGCATGCAGATATGCCGCCGCGGATATGTCGTAAAAGATAAAGAATCCAACCTCGAATTAGAAGTGGATAACCAGTACATCATGTCTCCAAAAGACTTGAAGACAATCCACTTTCTGAACAAAATGCTTGACGCAGGCGTGAGTGTGCTGAAAATAGAAGGACGTGCACGAGGGGCAGAATATGTATACACGGTAGTGGGTTGCTACAAGGAAGCGGTGGAAAGTTGGGAAAGAGGAGAATATGCCCATGATGCGGTGATTACTCCCAAGATAGCGGAATGGGATGCACGTTTGGCACGTGTGTTTAATCGAGGCTTTTGGGACGGATACTACTTAGGACAGAAATTGGGAGAATGGACACACCGATACGGTAGCGTGGCGACACGCAAGAAGGTATATGCTGGCAAATGCACCAACTTTTTTAAGCATATCTCCGTTGCCGAATTTGTCTTGGAAGCCGTGGCGGAACTAAACGAAGGCGATGAGTTGCTGATTACAGGAGAGACAACAGGTGCATACGAGTTGGTGGCAGAAAACTTGCACGATGAAGCAGGAAAACCAACAACCACCGTAAAAAAAGGCATGCTTTTTGCTGTAAAAACAAACCGACCTGTCCGCCGCAATGACAAGTTATACGTACTACGTGAGAACGAATCATCCATTTAATTTAACCATCAAATTAACCACCTTTTCAAATAATACGGCACATTAACGGTATTACGCACATATTATCTCCTATCTCATCGCCATGGGTGGCATGGTGGATGCTTGGATTGCTCGGTTGCGCGACACTCGCAGAACTATTCCAGCCTGCCGTGATTCGCCAGGGATTCGCCAATGTATTCAGCAAGGTGGAGCGTTCGTATAGCGACTCACCTATGAAATCCATAGGGCAAATATGGCTCTTCATTTTTCGTATAGGTGTGGTATCAATGGCTGTCAATCTTTTCGTATATCAAGGCGGCACTTTCGAATTTAGACACTATTTGACCATCGCAGGAGCACTTACGGGTATCGAACTATTGAAATATCTGAGTTTCTTGTTGCTCAACTATACCTTTCAATTCTCTCGGCAATTCTCCACATTGTTTGCGCACTATACCTATGTGAACACAACGATTAGTTGTGTGCTTTATCCGCTGTTACTGCTGATCATATATATAGAGATTCCCTTATTCACAGTGATTTGTTTGTACGGCATAGCCATCGTATTTCTGGTTATGTTGCTTGTAAAACTACTACGCGTCTTTGCAAAAGACATGTTGTCTTGTTTCTATATTTTGTTGTACATATTAACCATCGAGGTACTTCCTTTCCTCACTATAATTGTTCTATTCTCATGATAAAAAAGATTTTAATTTCTCAGCCTCGCCCCGCAACAGAACGTAATCCATATAGCGCATTGGAGAAACAATTTGGTGTACAATGTGATTTCCGACAATTGATTCACATAGAAGGTCTCAGCGCACGCGAGTTTCGTCAGCAACATATCAATCCATTGGATTACACCGCAGTAATCCTGAACTCTAAATTAGGTGCAGACCACTACTTCCGCCTCTGCGAAGAGATGCGATTGACCGTTCCCGACTCTATGCACTACTACTGTATCTCGGAAACGGTGGGAAACTACCTGCAAAAGTTCATCCAATACCGCAAACGGAAAGTATTTTTTTCGGAAAACAACCGCTTTGAAGACTTGCTTCCCGCGATGTATCGACGCCCCGAAGAACGCTATCTGATGGTACTTTCCGACATCCATAATGCAGATCACATCAATATGTTCGCCGAACATAAAATAGAAGTGCAGCCTGCTATAATGTATCGCACCGTTTCTACAAAATGGGATGATACGCCATTTGACTACGATATGATTGCACTGTTTACGCCGGCAGGTGCAAAATCCATTCGTGAGAATTTCCCCGACTTTGAACAAGGGAACACCGTGATAGCTGCCTTTGGCGCAAACACTGCGCAGGCCTTGGAAAGCATGGGACTGCACGCAGACATTCGCGTACCATCACCCGCCTTCCAGTCTATCCCTGCTGCCATTGCGGACTATTTAGAGAAACAATAGGAACACCTATCGGCGGTGCATAGATGGCAGATTATACATTTCATAAAAATGAAAGGCTATGCGGACAAATACGCATCAAGGCATTATACCAACAGGGCAAGCGCTTTGTAGCCTGGCCTATGCGCGTAACCTATCTGCCTACTCCCGAAGCACCGACCACGCAAGTGCTCATATGGGCACCCAAATCGCTATGTAAACGTGCCGTAGATAGAAATCGCTTACGGCGACTGATGCGCGAAGCATATCGCACCAACAAACACCTATTACCCAAAGACTGCAAATATCAAATAGCACTCAACTATATGGAAAGGACACAACTTCCATTGAACGTAATAGAAAAAGGAATGCGAAAAGCACTGCAACGGTGTGCGGAAAGTGCAAGCAACAAAACAGCACATCCGACATCATCCAAAAGCCAATAGGAACAACACCCATAGGATATGCGCAAAATAATTCGTCAGATATTCCTGCTACCCGTTTATTTCTATCGCTATTGCATCTCTCCGCTGACACCACCCTCCTGTCGCTACACGCCGACTTGCAGCCAATACATGGTAGAAGCAGTGATGAAATATGGGATATTCAAAGGTACATGGCTCGGCATTAAACGTATTATGCGGTGTCATCCATGGGGCGGCAGCGGATACGACCCTGTGCCTTGATACAACAGGGTACAACTTTGCAAATACAATGAAATCACGTCTTACAATGTACATCACGACGTAATAACGATAGTATGATATGAGAATAGATATTATTTCTGCTTGCCCCGAGTTATTGGAATCGCCACTCAACCATTCCATCATACAGCGTGCCAAAGACAAAGGTCTGGTAGAAATCTACGTACATAATCTACGCGATTACACCTTGGACAAACACCGAAAGATAGATGATTACGCATTTGGATTCGGGGCGGGCATGGTATTGCAAATAGAACCTATCGATAGGCTTATCAGCAAGTTGACCTCAGAACGCCATTACGATGAGATTATCTTCACGGCTCCCGATGGCGAGCGGTTCACGCAAAAAGAAGCAAACCGTCTGTCATTAGCAGAAAACATCATCATACTCTGCGGACACTACAAAGGGGTGGACCAACGTGTGCGCGACCACCTGATAACCAAAGAATACACTATCGGTGATTTTGTACTGACCGGAGGCGAAATGCCTGCCGCCATCATGACAGACGCCATTGTACGGCTACTGCCCGGTGCGTTAGGCGATGAAACCAGTGCGCTGTCCGACAGTTTTCAAGACGGGCTCTTGGAACCTGGCGTATATACCCGCCCTGCCGAATACAAGGGTTGGCGTGTGCCAGACATTCTATTATCCGGACATCAGGCAAAAATAGAAGAGTGGCTATACGAAGAATCGTTACGACATACAAAAGAACGGCGACCCGACCTGTTGGAATGACTATTGGCTGCATTAAAATCGTCTCTCAATCGTCATTATTATCCCACTTGACGCTGTGCAAACGTCTAATGTTGAAAAAATGATAATTAAATGAACAATATATCCCGCTCGCGTTTTCCTTACCTCACCCAGACCTGACCGCTACCTGACCGCTACCTGACCGCTCGTGGAACAATAAGCATACTTGTAGGTACTCGGGAGGACATCGGGAGGAGAATTTAATACTTTTCCTCATAAATTTTACTTATCTTAAAGTGTACAATACGTAAGAGTTGTCCATTTTAGACTTTATGTATCGTATCACGCCACGGCGTATCTCTAAACCCCGTATCATTCATTCCCAATATACTACATTAAGCATTCCGTGTCGCCCACCGTTATTCTAATAGTCATATTACTCTATTTCTGTGTGCTGTTCGCAGTGTCGTACCGCGCAGGACAAAAGGCTGATAATCAAACCTTTTTCTCTGGGAACAGAAAAAGCCATTGGCTCTTGGTAGGAATCTCTACCATGACCGCTGCCATGTCGGGCGTAACCTTTGTGAGTGTACCTGGCATGGTAGGAACGACAGGCTGGGGATACCTGCAAATGGTGGCGGGCTTTACCGTAGGGCAACTTATCTTGGCATTTGGACTTGTGCCGCTCTACTACAAGCACAACCTAACCTCCATTTACCAGTATTTGCAACAACGTTTAGGACAACGCTCGTATCATACGGGGGCATGGTTTTTCTTTGTAAGCAAGATGTTGGGTGCGAGTGTGCGCTTGTTTATTGTTACCGAAGTGCTGCAACTATTAGTATACGCCCCTCTGCATATCCCATATGGTATGAATGTGGTACTGACGGTATGGGTGGTGTATCTATGTACGTTTCGCGGAGGCGTGAAATCGGTATTGCAAACCGACCTATTGCAAACCATTTGCCTCACACTGACCGTAGCACTGTGCATCTATTGGATACTGAAAGCAGGGCATACACAGGGCATCGATTATCTCAACGGACTATGCACCAGTCCACTGACACGCATATTGTATTTGGACAACCCGAAGGAGGGGATGTATTTCTGGAAACAATTTGCAGCGGGAATCATTCTCTTGGTGGGGACGACAGGCATAGACCAAGATATGATGCAACGTACCTTATCGTGCAAGAACTATAAGGACAGCCAGAAAAACATCTTATTGGGCGCAATGGTGCAGATTGTCATTATCGTCCTTTTTCTATTCTTAGGTTACCTGCTCTATACCTACGCGCAACAGATGCAAATAGACATTTCCCAACTGAAACCCGATGACATATTCCCCTACCTTGCCACAGGAAATTATTTCCCCCTCATAGTGGGAGTACTATTTATCATCGGTTTCATTGCCTCTGCCTTCTCTGCGGCTTGCGGATCACTGACTGCCCTCACCACCTCGTTTACCATTGACATTATAGGAACTCACAATACATTGATGGGAAAGTCCATAGATAAGACAAGGCGCATAGTGCATGCGTGTATGGCAATAGGCATGGTCGGGTGTATGGCGGTTATTCATACGCTAAACAACGACTCTGTGATACAAACAGTGTTCTTGGTGGCGAGTTACACCAACGGCCCCCTGCTCGGTATGTTCCTCTTTGGTATCCTGACACCTTGGCAGATACGCGATAAGGGACTGCCACTGATTGCCATTGCCGCACCCATTATAACGTACATCATTGATACGCATTCTGCCGTTTGGTTCAATGGCTATGTATTCTCACATGAACGACTGCTGCTCAACGCGGTGCTGACATTTGCCGGTATGTGCCTCCTTATCAAAAGGCAATCTGAACATAGCGCAGTAGCCCCTATCTCGGAATAGGCTCGCAGCACAACTATTGAAACGTAATGAGAAGAGGCAGATGGTCGGAATAGCCTGCGCGGTAGCGTATGCCCACAAAGGTACGACAGGGGCGCACATCAAGATAGCGTTCATCTTCTTCCAAGAGATAGGATGGTGCATAAACCTCTACCTTTGCCGATACATCCTCCGACAGATAGCACTGATCTAAAAAAGACCATCTGCCTTGGTGCTTGTATGTCCCCTGCACGGTGGTCTGTGCAGTAGTTTTACGCAGCGAGACCATTGGATTGCACATCCCTGTCAAATCACTCTTCGGTGCACTGTTCATATCTCCTACTACCACGATTTTAGCATTGGCAGAGGCTTGTTGCAAAGAATCTATCTCATATTGCAGCAAGGTCTTTATCGCTTGTCTGCGCGGCTCTGTGTTGGCATAGCCTCCTCTCTGGGAAGGCAAATGGCACAGATACAGATGCACCGTATCTGCACGTGGACTACGGATACACGCATATAGAATATCTCTTGTAGGTGTTGCATTGGGCATCTCACACGGGATAGTACGGGCATCCAGCAACGTGCAGTTGGGGCGATAAAGCAATGCCACATCTATGCCGCGCGGGTCTGGACTGTCGAAATGCACCCATCGGTAGCCAAACCGCGACAAGCGACGGCACAAATCCGACAAGCACTTCGCATCCTCCACCTCGCAGAGTCCGACCACATCTACGCCATTCCAACCTGCTGCATTCGCTATCACCTGTGCAATATGGTCTATCTTCGCATGGTATCTGCTATACGACCACCGATACCTGCCCTCTGGCGTAAAGTCGGTATCCCTATTCACACTATCTACTTCCGGATGAAAGAAATTCTCCACATTATACCATAGCATATGCCACTCGGTTTGCTTTTCCACGGAACTTGACGCACGCGGACCATCCGCCCACAAACACGACGCGCAGAACCACAAACAACCTACACAGCACCAGCGGAAAACCTGACAGACAAAAGATATATGGATTCGTTTACACAGCATAGACACTTCTCATACAACAAAAAACGAATAAATATGGTCTCACACAACATTCCATATCTATTCGTCCTGTCTTAGCAATCTTCCCCATAACTGACTCCCTAAGTCGAGAAGAGGCGATTGGTGCGCTCTCGGAAAATAGCGGTATAGAAACAATGTGAAGAGTGCGTTCGCTTGTTTTTGATAGTGAGTTACCTCACTTTTTCAAACTTATGTTATAGAACGTAGTGATTTACTAATTTGCATCCATATAATACACCAATTTTTATGGTTATTTATAGGACTATAATTTAGTTAGTAATTGATTTATTTGCTCGTCTTTTTGGGCGAGTTGCATATTCTTGATTGATAGTTCATTCCTTAACAGGTCTATGGTGCTTTTTAATTCATCAATTCCTACTTGATTCATAACTTGATTCTGCCCGAATTGATTTTGCGAACCAATATGCACAGATTCCTTGTTTTTTACTTGAAAAAAATCGTTGGGGGTAATCTGTAGAAATTCACAAACAAGTACAATTTTGTCGGCTGTAAGGGCGTATTTTCTCATAGCATTTCGAAAACCTGATAATGTCATACGTGAATTTCTTGCGACTTCCGTTATAGTTACGTGTTTTTTTTCACACAAATCACATAATTCGTTGTAAGATAGCATAATTTACGATATTTATAATAATAAATAATTTACCAATAATGAGTTAAAAGTATATAATAATGCACTATTTGGTGTTAGATTATTTGTGTATGCAGAATAAATCTATTACCTTTGCACAAAGTTTCGCGTAAAACTTTGCGGCAAAGTTACAGTTTTTTTTTCAATTTTACAAGAAAACACAAAAATATAAGGCTATGGAAAATTTTATGACACCCCTTCAAAAGGAACGTAGGAAAAGGGATTTGGAGATGTGCAACGAATACAACAAGTTGCTGAAAGAAAACCCAAAAGCATCTAAGACAGAAGTTATCAAATTCTTAAAGAAAAAGTATGGGTTTACATCGGACGGAACGTTCTACCGTACTGTTAAACGGGTGAAGCAAAATATATACTAATCACTAAAACAAAAACAATTATGAGAACTATTGATCTGAACAAACTATACCACTGCAACGGAGATGAGATTGTAGCGTTTCACATTGGACGTGGAGGAAGGTTTAACAACCCAGGACACTGTATAGATTAAGCGAGGTATAACAATTTCAAGATAAAACATAAATCATTATGGCAAAGAAACAACTATACATCTCCCTGCCGATGAGCGGGCGGATGGACACAGTGCAAGAAAGAATAGACGCAGCACGTGAGTATGTCAAGCAGTACTACCCCGAATACTTAATCAATAACCCATTGAATATAGCGGAGGACGTGGATGAGTGGAAAGGCTTTACACGCCCGTTTAGCCAATCCACGGGCAAGTACTTGGGTGCAGATATTGAGTTTATCGTGGACGAAGCCGATGCAATACTGCTATGCCCAGGCTGGGAGAAGAGCAAGGGCTGCCGCGTGGAGAAAGCCGCTGCCGAAGCGTACGGCAAGGAGATACTCTATATGGAACAGCAGCAAGACACCCCTGGTAATTCTATATACAATGTGGGTGATGTGGTCAGGTATGGTGGCGAGACTGCATATCTATCCGAAGCAAAAACAGTCGTTGGCAGAGATGTATTTTCGGCGGAAGTAGTCGGTATTGACCGATTGCACCGTTTGACGGACGTCGCTGATGAGGACATCACACGCCTTGCGACCGAGGAGGAGATAGAGGCGTTCAACCAACGGCTGCACAGTCTATCCGAGGGCTATCGCAAGCACTATTCCCGCAGCAAACACTGCATCGTGGATTGGTATGAAACGTACGATAGGGTTATAGTGAAAGAACCTGCTTACGAAAAATATATGGTGGATATGTTCTTGAAATTTAACAAGAGAGCACAATTTTTTGATTGCCTCTCGTTATGCTACTTCGAGTGCTTTCCGTTCAATGAAGAAAACCGAGAAAAGTACGGATTATGAGTTTACAAGAAAAGGTAGACCAATACAAAAGATTATGAAAACAACGTGGCGGCTCTGAACAGAGGGGCAGCGGAAATAGTGGATAATCAATAAAAGGACAGGACTATGAAGACCGAACGGATCAAGACAGTGGACTTAAAGTATTTGATTGGCGAGGTGATAAGTGGCGAGGAATACCGCGCCATATTCAGGCGGCAGTTGTGTATGTGGCAACTCGAAGACCTACTCCAGCGGGTGGTGGCGCATGTGTATCCCAAGGCCAGGGTACGAACAGGGGTTACAATGACTTGGGAGTACACGGAAGTGGCAATGTCCGACGCGCAGGTAGTGAACATAGATGTGCGTCTCATTCACAACACCGCCATGGTGGAGTTCGATAAGCGGATTTATCGATAATCATAATCCATTTGCGGACAAGGGATGGAATGGGATCATATCCATGTGAGACCAAAGGATGGAATGGAGAGAATAAACAACGATAACAATCAAACGAAAAATGATAGACCCAGTAGAACGCTTGCGACGGAAAGAGTGTCTGAGAAAATGGTACTTCGGTCATAGCGAGATGCGTACCCGTAGTGTGGTGCGCGGCTTGGTAACACGACGATTGAGCATAAGCCACTATCAGTTCTATATGATGCTGATCGGACGAGCATACGTGAACAACTACCGCGCAAAAGGCATTAACGAAGTGATAAACAAAGGGTGTATTCCTGGTTTGGAAGCAGACATCTTTGCCAAAGAAAATACACCCAGTCCAACCCAAACAACGGAATATACAGCAAAATAAGCACATAAATAGTACATAAAAAGAAATGAATCTGAAACAAGTTATCTTAGATAAGACACGTGGCGGGTTGGACATCCTGTTACGACTATACCCAGATGCTGCCAATGTCGTAGATGGGCGTGCCAGGAAATTCAAAATGCGTCCCGAAGAACGAACGGCAAGTGCAACCATACGACAGAAGGACGGCATATGGTGGGTGTGCGACTTCGGTGGCGAGGGCAGAGAGAAAAATGCGTTTGACGCATACATGCAAGAGGAACATCTCGCCCATTTCAGCGAAGCACTCCACCGCTTAGCCGCGGAATACGATGTGGATATACGACTCAGCCCAGACATCAACAAGGCAGAAGTAACATTTGAGGATGTGAACGAAAGCGAAGCGAAAGAAGGCGATTTCGCCTACAAAGCCAAAGATAAACCCAGCGATGCCGATTTGAAAGTGTGGGGACCGTTCGTAACGCAAGAGACATTGGAACAGTACCACTACCTAAGCCTTGCCTATTACAGCACGGTCTATCGACGAAAAGACACCGGGCGGCTGGTGCGGCGCACCGTGAACAGTAGCGCCAACTTCCCGATATTCCTACATGAGTGCGGCGAGTTTCAAAAAATATACTGCCCACTTGCGTGCGATGGAAAGCAACCGAAATTCTTCTACAAAGGCACAAAACCCGCCAACTACATCTACGGCCTGGACGAACTGACAGATGCCTATAAAGCACACATAAAACATGCCGAAGAAAATGACGATGCAGACAAGCGATTGGACGGAGTGTGCCTATGCAGCGGAGAACGGGACGCAATGAACGTAGCAGGAATGGGCTATTATCCAATCTGGCTGAACTCTGAGACCGCCACACTGCCCGCACACACATACAACAGCCTTCGACATATGGCAAAGAAAATATACAACATCCCCGACATCGACACAACAGGTATCGCACGAGGCAATCTGCTGGCCCTGGAATATATGGACATATACACAGTAGAACTGCCAAAATGGCTGCTGACATACAAGGACTATCGCGGAAAAGCACGCAAAGACCTTCGCGACTTCCTGGAACTCAGACCCGACAAGAAAGAGTTTGAAGCGATGATTGGAACCGCCATGCAGGCGCAGTTCTGGCAGGTGACCTATCCACAGAAACGGAACGGCAGCATCGAAGAAAAAATAGGCATACTCTCCTACAACCTACTGTACTTCCTACGTATCAACGGATTCTACAAACTGAAAGACCCTATCAGCGGAGAGACAAGACCATGCAGAATAAAAGACTACAAAGTGGAAACGGTAGAACCCAAGCAGGTGCGGGACTTCGTACGCACAGAACTGGCACGCCGACGCGTGAGGAACAGCATCATGGAAGCCTATATCAACAGCAAAAAAGCCACTCAGACAATATACGACGACCTCGATACCATAGAGATACAATACGACATATCCACCCCAGACAGCCGTACCCTGTTCTTTGACAACTGCGTGCTGCAGGTGTACAAAGACAAAGTGGTCCGAGTGGATGCACGCACCTACAAAGGATACTGCTACAAGGACAAAGTAATCCCACACAAGTATAAAGAACTGCCGCCCGCTTTCCACATATCGGAGGATGGATACTTCATCATAAACCACACAGACAGCAAAGTGTTCTGCTACCTGCTGAACGGCAGCCGTATGTATTGGCAAGAGGAACTGGAAATGCGAGCCACAGGCGATGAGGCTACGGACAAAGACTACGCACGCAACAACAAATACACCATCTATGGCAGCCGTCTCACACAAGAAGAACAGACAGAGCAACTACGCCACCTGATGAATAAAATATACACCTACGGATTCCTACTACACCACTTCAAGCGAGAAGACATGGCCAAATGCGTATGGGTGATGGAAAGCAAACTGGTCAAGGAAGACGAAAGCAGCGGCGGCAGCGGCAAATCGCTCTTTATGCGCATCCTACACCATCTGCATCTTGCCTCCATCGTCACATTGGACGGCAGAACCCTGGACGTGAATGCCAATACCCACTTCCTGGACCGTGTGACCCCACAAACCGACCTGCTATTCATTGATGACGCAAGCAAGACGTTCCCGTTTGAGGCGTTCTACGGTATTGTAACAGGACAAGTACCCATCAACCCAAAAGGGACGAAAAGTTTCGAGATTGATTACAAAGAGAGCCCACAGGTGGTCATATCGTCCAACTTCCCCTGGCGGGGAGACGACCGCAGCACAATGCGCCGCCTACTGCCCGTGGTATATAGCGACTACTATCACGACAAAAAGCCAGACGATGACTACAAAGGAGTGCATAAGGTAAGCGATGACTTCGACGGACGATGCCTGTTTGGACACGACTACTCCGAAGAAGAATACAATGCAGACTATAATTTCATGATAAACTGCATACAGTTCTACCTACAACATCAGAGGGAAGACTTCTTGCCACCAATGGAGCGGGTGCTGGCACGCGTAAGACGCAACATCATGGGCGACAACTTCGTAGCATGGGCAGACGTATATTTCTCACAAGACGAAAACGGAAACAACGAGAACCTGGACAAACTACTGCTCAAACGAAGCGTGTATGAAGACTGGATGGACGAAGTAGGAAGAGACCTAAAAGTGAAATCCATACAGAGTTTCAAAACAAAACTGAAAATATGGTGCCAGGAACGAGGCTACGAGTTCTGCCCGCAAGAGATACCAGACTGCAAGATGGATGGACGTATCATCAAAAATATCTACATAGACGGCAAGCGCAGAAGCATGGAATTTATCTATATCCGCACCAGTGCCGACAAACCTATCGACCTGTCACTACCCGCACGCTATATGTAGGAAAGACCATGCCACCTGCGTACATGACCGGAAAAGGAGTAGGGCGGGCAAAAGGTACACCCTGACAAGGATGCGGGAATAGCATATATGTTGCGGAGCAGCGGCAGCCATCTGAACAAGATGGCTGCCGCTTGTATTATCCGTCTGGCAGGGCAAAGCCCTGGCAGACACCGCTTTGTTTTCTTTCTTTTTGCCTCCCTTTCTCCCCCTTTCCCCCTCTTATTATTTATTCCAAAAATAAGTTGTAACTTGTAACAAAAGAGGAAAAAAGGACAGTAAGTAATTGATAATAAGAAAAAAGCGGAGTGGTACAACTTTGTTACAACTTGGGTACAACTTTGTTACAACTTGGGAATAAACAAGAAAAAGGGAGGGAAAAAGGGGAAAAAGAAAGAAAAAGGCCCTGTCCGGATACCTTATCCATCAGCACAGAAGACAAAAAGAGCGGTAATGACGAGACTTGCGCAACACAGGACTGTGGCAGGAGTGTCCGGGGCAGTGGCGGGGTAGTGGCAGGAGTGTCCGGGGTAGTGGCAGGAGTGTCCGGGGCAGTGGCAGGAGTGTCCGGGGCAGTGGCAGGGCTGTAGCGGTGTATGTAGCGGTGTATATAGCCGAGAACTTGCGGAAAGGGAAAAGATTCCAATGCGGCAAAAATAGAAAAAAACAAAGAAAGTATTGCATAAATAGATGATATGCAAAAAATAAACCCTAATTTTGCAAGCAAATAAAGCAAGCCAGGTACGCGCTATAAACGGACTATTCCATCGCAGGCAAATGGCGGAAAACAGGCAGAGATGTGTGGGAAGCAGGCAGGGCGGACAACGTGTAAGCGGGCAGAAGCGGGCATAAGCAGGCGAAAGCGGGCGGGGCGGACAACGTGTAAGCGGGCAGAAGCGGGCAGAAGCGGGCAGAAGCGGGCAGAAGCGGGCAGAAGCGGGCAGAAGCGGGCATAAGCAGGCGAAAGCAGGCAGGGCGGATAACGTGTAAGCAGGCGGAAGCGGGCGGAAGCAGGCGGAAGCCTGCAAACGAAGGGGAATAGGACCGAAAGGAAACGACAAACACTAAAACTAAACAATATGGCAGACAAAAGCGTGACATTTCGCGTGAGCGACGAAACCCACCAACGACTGGTGCGGAATTTTGGCATTCCAGGGAGCCGTGGAAACATGGAACAACTTATCGATGCGTATGAGCAGCGCATAGAGAACGATGGGCTGCGGGCAGAAAAGGAAGCCTTGCAGGAACGTGTAGACTATCTGAATAGCATAGTAGATAAAGAAAGAACCGAACGGGCAGACATCGCAGAAAGACTGTCAGCACGGGAGGACGAAGTGGCGAACCTCAAAGAAGAACTGTTAACCAAACAAGAAGAAATGGAGGCAGAAGGAGGTGTGGAACAACTGAGGGAAGCACTGTACACAGCACGCGACACCATAGCCACCCTGAACGAACAGAACGAACATATGGCAGCACGCCTACGGGAAGCGGAAACCGAAAAACAGACATGGATGGCCAATCCTCCATCCTGGGAGAAAGTGAAGCAAACCATGCAGCCATTTGCCGCCGCGCTAATAGGGGAAACCGCACGCCTGCTGTCGGAAAAATACGGACGGGAGATTACACCGATGGCGATATTGGTAGATATGTTCCTGCGCTACACCATCGAACGCAACGCGGAATGGTTCTACCCATTTGTGCTGCGGGACAAGGACATTGTACGCATCGCAAACGAAGAAAACGAAAACATAGTGAGTATGGAACAAATCAGAAAGGCGGTATTGAGACGATGAGCATAGAAATGTTACTACCCCTGATAAAACCCTATCTGCCAGGCCTGACGGAAAAGGTGCTGCCTATGCTCAACCAGGAAATAGCCAAAGTGCTATGTCAAGCGGATGAAGAACGCGTAGGAGATGAAGCAGAATCGGTGATTATGCTATCAAGAGACGGAGAAGAAGTGTATCTGCGGCTCGTCAGACTAAACACAAACGGACAAGTGACACGTGCCACGGAGCCTACGAAAGTGAGTACCTATTTGGAAAACATACTAAAACAAGTGATAGGAGGTTGATATGTCGGTATTAGACCAATTTAGCAACGCGGAAACCGAAGAACGTCAGGACAACTACCAGTTTGCAGCAGGCGACCTGAACTTCATAGACGAAATGGCACAGCCAAAGCAGCATATGGAATTGCCTGAAATGCCCGAAATGGACGAAGAGAACGAAAACAACACAGACAGCACGGAACAAGAACCGCAAAACGATGAACTGATAGCAGCTGCCGTGGAAGAAACGGCAACCATCATCACGGAAACCATCGATAACGGTGCCGCATTCGGGCTATCCATACTCTCCAAAAACCCCATAGAGGTACATAAAGCCACCGATGAACAGAAGGAACGGTTGCGCAAAATCATCTATGTATATTGCGAGAAAACAGGCGGATACATACCACTATGGCTGCAACTCGTGATACTGATACTCGGCATCTACGGCACACAAATACCCGCCGCACTCGAACAACGCAAAATAAACATACTCGAAGAAAAAGTGAGGGAACAGGAAAAACGGTTGCGGGCATACGAACTGGAAGAACGAAACGCTGAACTGCGCGAAGAACTAGCCGCCAAAAAAGCAGAAAAAGAGAAAGAATAATGGAAGCACGCACAGCAAAATGTACCCTCGTACTCGGTTTCAACGGCACAGGGAAAACCACCTTCCTGCGCAACATGCTGGAGAGGCTGTGCCGCTCGGCGGGAGGAAGACTGAAAGTACTCATCGTCACACCAGATGATACGGAATGGAGAGAATACCAGGAAAACGACCTATACGCTGCCGAACAGTACGTATATAACGGCATCATGAGGCATATATGGCAACCCCAGCGAGGAACCGACAAACAGTATTCACTCGGACGTATCAGCAAGTTCACCAATGGCATCATCGTGTTTGACGACTGCAAAGTGTATTTCGGAGACAACCTGCCACAAGAAATCATTAACCTATTCGTACGACGCAGACAAAGGGCATTGGACGTGTTCTTCGTGGGACACGGATTCACCACCATACCACCCAAGGCATTCACCTACTACTCCGACGCCGTACTATTCCGAACCGTGGACAACATAGACCGACGGAAAAACTGTATCAACAATTTTGAGTACTTCAAACGTATGCAGACAGAAGTGAACAGACACGCCCTAAAAAACCCACATTACCATATACGAATCAAAAGCAGTGATATATAAAACATGGACAAAGCATTCACATATATGACAAGGCAGGAACTGGCCATACGGGCAGGCGTGAGCGCAAGGACACTCTACTCCTACGTGCGGCAGAACTGGGACACGCTCGAAACACTCGGATGCAGAAAATACAAACTGCTAACACCCGCAGGCGTACGATACATATGCGAACACTATGGCATAGAGATATAAAACACAATACGGGTGTACAGCCTATTCCCGCCAAACACTTCGCAAGAGCGCAGCAGTCTCGAAAAAGACTGCTGCGCTTGTCATAACCAAACAAAGAAAACAGAAAAGGAAAGGTCGAACGAAATGCAACATCCATACTCCGCCTGACAGGAAACAGATGTTGAAAAAATGTTGAAAAGATAAAAATGCAGGAAAAAATCAGAGAAGGTAGGAGAGAATAAGAAAACAGACATGGAAACAAACGTACCTTTATAATAGACGCGTCGGAAACAAACTATCAGTATTCACTAAAACAAACAAAACTATGGCAAAAATGACCTATGACTTTCCCGTGAAAGATGTATGCGGGAAAATAGACAGAAACAGCAACGTCATCTTCGCACATCGAGGACAAACCAAGTACTCCTTCGTACAGGGCAAACGAACCAAACCTGCAACCGAAGCCGAAAAAGCACAACGAACCAAGTTCGGAAACGTGTGCAAACGCGTGAACCAGCGACTGAAAGACCCAAGCCAGATGGTACAAGACCAAGTGGCGTTCGCAGCACAAACAACCTACAAAACACTCAGGCAGTATGTGTTCGCCCTGGAATGGGAAAAGGAAAACTAAAACACATACCAGCCAAGACCGTCAGAAGACCGGAGGAAAGCAGGAAAAAGAGCAGGCTATCCACACGGTAACGACACGGTAACGACACGGTAAGCACCCGAGAGCAACAGGTGTGTCGAAAGACGCACCTGTTGCTTGTATTACCACTCCGGACAGCAGAACAGGCATAAGAACAAAACAGAGCAAAGAAAACGTGGGGGAAAGATGACAAAAACGGCAAAAATCAGAGAAGGTAGGAGAGAATAAGAAAACAGATATGAAAACAGACGTACCTTTGCACCCGAAACATACACTGCGTGATGATAGAGGGATGCCCTGGTGGAAGTCTTGAAAGTTGGGTCGGATAGGAAAGAGAGCATTTCTCATCGCAACCACATAGGACATCCCTCCTATTCGCACCCAAGCACAAAAAAAACAATACAAACTAAAAACAATAACAACATGGACAAAGTGAAAACAACCGTGATTATCGGTATCGTACTGATTGTACTGATGGCGGTACTCATCTTCCTGAACCGAGACAAATTCGCACGCAACAAGAACACCGTGACCACAACAGAAGAAACGGTGGAAGAGTAAAAAAAAACACAAGTATTAACAAAACAACAAACTACAACAATGGCTAAAAAAGTCGGCTCTATCGTAATCAACGACAACCTCCTACAGGAGGCAATGAAAGCAAAAGCAGAAGGTGCAACATATACCGGCGCCGGGGATAACATGGTGAACTTCGGAAAAGCCGCCACCTTCATCAACGAAGACGAAAGCGCAAAGCGCGTGAACATCGTACTGCACAACACCTCTGACCAGGAAAAAGACGTGCAATTCAACGAAATCCTCGAAGCCGTAGAAGGCGCTGTAATGCTCAAAGAAGGCGAGATGGAAACAGGATTTACCGCAAAAGGCAGCCCACGAAAATGCGACGTACTCACCAAGTACCTGCACATCGCACCTACACGAATCCGCGCCATCAAACTGAACGCAGAAAACCAAAGCCAACTCGACTACCCCATCCGCTACCGAATGGAAGACCCGTTCACAAAAAATGCCGTGGAAGTGGAACGCATACCATCCAACTACCAATCGCAAGACACAAACAACCCAAACATGGTGGAGGTACGAGACATCGCAGACTGGCAACTGTCTGATCTGAGCACCATCGTCTATACGGTAGGAGCAGGGCAGAAAGTAACCGTAAGCATACTCTTCGGCGCAACGCTGGACATCGCGGGGGCACTCCAAAAGAAAGCAAACGATGCCGCACTGACCGTGGCTGCCGCTTACGCCGCACAGCAGTAACAACGCGGAAACAGATAAGAAATATAGTATATAAACAACACCGAACAAACAAGACATGAACAAAAACAACAGGATTGTCTTGGAACTGATGGAGAAATCGCAGCAACATCTGAATGGTGTGGCTGCGATTTTCAACAAGGCAGGCATCGACCTGAAAGGAAACGTTCCAAGCATACAACAGTATAACGCACTGAACCAATACCACCCTGACACGTTCTGTGAACTGATTGACTTCCTATACCCGGAAAAAAACAACCAAGCCAACGCAGAAGGTACAGCATGGGCAGGCATTGTGGGAGCAGCACTATCAGGAGTAGGCAGTATTTTCACCTCGCTTGACCAAGCCGGCTCAAACGGACAAATGCAACAACTCGAATACGAACGCGCACTGGCAGAGCAGAAAGCCGCAGAACAAAAGAAAACACTCTATATCGTACTCGGACTCGTGGCAGGATGCGCCATACTCGGCATAGCACTGTTCTTCATGATGAGCAATAGACGATGAGAGAACCCAGAATACGCTTTCTACCCAACTTCCCGGAAAACCCAGGAAACGCCGCACGGTGCGAAGTGGCAACCGGAGAGATAGAAGTGAACAAAGCCATGTGGGACGTGCTGCCCAATTACCAACGTGAATATGTACTGGCACACGAAAAAGGACACTACTACCGACAGACTTTCGATGAAATCGATGCCGACCAATACGCACTCGAACAACTCGCACTGAAACGGAAAAACTCGCTATGGCACTACGTACTATCCGTGCGGAATATATCACACAACGACAGACAACGCGTCCGTGCCGCTGAGAAAAACGCCCTCGAAATCGCCGCAAGGGAAGGCAGCGCAGAAGCACAACAACTGCTGCTGGAATACTATGCAAATGCCCAAGGACAAACAACACAAGAAAAGAGCATGTTCGGCACAGTGGGCGTGGACGTGGAATGGAAAATGAAGTGGTTCGTGTTCGCCTGGATACTTCTGATCACAGTAACAACAAGTATAATAATCGCAAAAAAACAGTAGAATCATGATACCCATACCTTACATAGTAGGAGGAGTGGCTGTGGCAGCAGGAGGTGGATTCCTGCTATACAAAAGCAACAAGACAACCACACAAACCACAGACACCGTGGACGAAAAAGCCAAACAGGCACAAATCAACAGCGGTGCTGCCGTGGCAGCACAACAACAAGATGCCACAGGAGCCGTAGTAATGGACGGCACAACAGAGGAATACAACCTGAAACGGGAAGAATATCGGAAAATAACAGGTACCTATCCTCCCAAATCCTGGTCCGCCGCCATGATAGACTCGTGGATAGAGGAACAAAACAAAAAAAACGATGCCATCGCCAAGTACGTATCGCTCGTGTCGGCTAACGCACAGTACACCTCCCAGGCAGATACCTCCGAGATGACGTACAGCGAAATCATGAGACTGATTGACAAAACAGGAAACGAAATCAAAAACAACAAAGAAAAAGAACGCGTACAGAAACTGGCAAACACCGCTAAAAACCTTGCAGAGAACTTCCGGAAGACACTGCTCGCACCAAACTACTACAACCTGGCCATGAAAGGGCAGAACGCATGGGACGCCTCCACACTGGGGGCTATGAAAGCACTGACAACAGAAGGAAAACGCTACTGCGAATACTACTTCGAGCAAGCAGGACCCGTGAAACTACCCGGATACTTCAACCAGGCAAAAAGCAGATGGAAAGAATACCGAACCATCGCATCGTGCATACTCACATCAAATACCAATACGGGTAGAACAAACGCATCGCTCGCCACAACAGTGCGCACTGCCTTCGCAGGCGTGTCTCCACTCGCACCTACCGTAGGAGCAGACGGGAGCCTCCAACACACACACAAACAAACCATAACGGACAGACTCATCGCCCTAAACATAAAATAATATGAATGAACTGGCATTGTATATCGACGAACAGCGAGAAGAAGCATCTGAAAGCGTGGAAATGCAACTATACGCCCAGTTGCAAGGACTGAAAACACCACAAAGCACCATTGACAAACCTACCGACAGTTCCCTGGACGAACAAGTACACAAAGCCGTTGCGAAAAACGAAACAACAACAGGAAACAAACGCAGAACAGTGCGTAGGTATGAACAAAATGACTGGCGCGTGACGGATTTCCTGCTCCTGCTCATAGCAGCACTACTATTCCTAAACATTGTAATAAAATGAAAAAACAAAACAACACCCTAATCGTAGTGGTAGCCGTGATAATGGTAACAATACTGGTGATAGGTATGTTCGCCATGCTACGCAAAGACAACAACGACACGCCACGCCACATAGCAGACTATTCTGCCAACAACAGCCTACTCGAACGACTACAAACCGAAATCGCAGAAGGCAAGTACGACAAAAAGAAAAACGAACAAACAAAGGACACAACAGCATGACAGCAAACGCAGCAGGACAAGCACAAAACAGCGTGTTGGGCAACCTGGCATCCGTGGACATCAACATCAAAATACAGGCACTGAGCGCGCTCTACCTCTTCCTGGTAGTCGCCCTCGGTGCTACCAGTTTCTTCCTTGCCAAAAAATATATCTGATATGAACAAGAAAAAAACGTACATCCTATTGGGCGTATGCACGATACTCATCGCAGCAGCCATTGGTCTGAACATCTATCTACAACAACGAAAACTGCAAAAAAACAATCCAATAGGCACAAATGAAGCACCAGGAAACAGCACAAACAGCGGCGAAGCAATCGGAGAAGGAAGCCGAGGCGCAGCCGTGGTGCAGGTGCAGCACTACCTGAACGAAAAACTTGTACTCGCACCCATCTACGATAAGGTATGGCCCACATACCAAGGTAAAGAAATAAGCGAACTAAAAGAAGACGGCATATTCGGACCGCTCACCGCAACCGTATGCGAATGGTGGTTTGGCAAACGAGTGGTAACAATCAACGAACTAAAATAGGTATGACATACTTTCCTGAACTGATAACAGAAGCGCAGAAGCCCGACATCGTGGCAGAAAGCAACAACGCAACCTATTGTGGATGGTTCGACAGAAAAAACTGTAACCACACACAACCCGCAGAAAAGCAGCCCATTTGGAAAATACGCAAAATCACCACCGAGGAAAAAGACGGCACAACCTACACGCGAATCGTCTATCCTAACGGGAATTTCAGCGCAGAACACATCTGGGAAGAAAGAGAAACCTACGAATACAAATACAAAAAATGACTATGGCAACACCAAATACCAAATCGGAAACCGTGAACAGACTGACCATACCTAAAACAACAAGCCTGGATGTAAATTTTGGCAGACCATCCTACGTGAGTGTGCAGGTAGGCAAGTTGAGACAAGAAGAGATTGCCGCTACTGCCGCAGAAGAACAAAAAAAACGGGATGAGGCATTCAAAAAATCGCTGCAAGACGGAAGCTACTTCAACAACAACGCCACAGCAACCGAAGAAACGGAAAGCATGCCGCCAAGCGTGGATTTGCCACCTGCCAGCGATAACAAGGTAACTGAACAAACTGCCGGGACGACAGACAACAACGAAGGAACCGAACACGCAGACGAACAGCACACCGAAGAAACAACCACACAGGACACACAGAACAAAAACGCAATAGCACGGGCTATGGAATGGATAACAGCAGATTACACACGCGCCATGGTAGTGACAACGGTATTCTGCACACTATGTTGGATGGTCGTAAAACTGGCAAAACGATGAAAATACCCGAACTGAACAAACAACAACTGGCATTCATTGGCGTGGCTGCTGCCGTGATCGGCATCATTATCGTGCTACTGGCAGTATATTGGGGAAAAATAAAAGCCCATATAGAAAGCAACCGATTAGCACGCGCGTACGACGATGAGATACGCAAAACAGACCTGACTCTCAGCGAATTGCAAGCAAAAGGTATCGCAGACAAACTATTTGTCGCTATGGATGGACCTGGCACAGACACACAAGCCCTGTACAGCGCATTCCAACAAATACAAACCTATTCCGACCTGATGCTCGTCATGAAACAGTTTGGCACGCAAAAAGGGACATACGACTGGTTTGGAGGCGCACAGTCGCTCATCGAATGGATAGCAGACGATTGCAGCAAACGAGAAATAGAAAAAATCAATGCCATATTGGCAGGCAAAGGCATCAACTATGTATTCTGAGTATGGGAATAGTATATGACCCTATATTGGGAGAACTGCGCAGCACAGACAAAACGAATAGCAGCGCAGAGCGTCTGGAACTCACCACGCCAGAAGACGTGGACGAATTATTCATTGGATAACAACAAAAAAAAATATGAAAGTAGTAACGTTAGAAACATTACGTCATTACGACGGAAAAATCAAAAACGACCGTATGGCAAAAGACGGCAGCAACTACGTGTCGGGGTTGCAGTTGGTGACACCCGTCATTGACTCGTATTGGAGCATCAAAAACCAAGCGGGAGTAGAACAGTACACCAGCAAAAACAAAAGCCTGACCGTGGAATATGGTGCGAAAGTGGATTACAGCGGAACACTTACCTGTCCCGCCATCGATCGCAACACGCAGTGCGCACCCATCACCACCTCGGGCGACTTCGGCAATATACTGCCAGGACATATATCGATGGATGACATCATTGCCAACCGCACATTCAAAGCCACCTTCACTGCACCCAAGAGCGGCTTGGAGGTAGAGAACAACAAAGTCGTGCGCGCAGAAGGCAATCAGACCACCACAGCACAAGCATCCGTAGCATTCACACACCGCCGATACTGGGGCGTGTCGGCTGATGCAAACGCAGACATCAAAGCATTCTTCGACGATGGGTCGGAACTGAGAAACGTACGTGCCAAGAACATCAACTTCGACTGCTCGGGCGGAAAATACTTCTACTACGCATACCCAAAAGTATTGGGCAACAGCACATGGACAGTAGGCGGATTGGCATTCTCGGGCTACACACGCACCGAGAAAACAATCACCAACGAATACGGATTGGACGTGGTCTATTACGTGTATCGCTCGGAAAGCATGCAGACAGGCAGCAACATCAGTGTAGTAATCAGCTAACCAAAGAAAGGAGACAGTTATGGAAAACTTAGCAGGAACAAACTTGGCAGCAGGCATCGTGCCGTTCACCGAAGCAGATACATTCCCTACGCACAGTGCCGAATACGGCAGGGGAGGCTGGCGCAGCGTACCCACCATAGAGGACCGTGCTGCCATACCCGCCGCCCGTGCCGAAGTGGGGATGGTGGTCTATGTCGTGGAAGACAGCATAGCATACGTCTATATAGGCGGCGAAATGAACGATGAGAACAGTTGGCGAGAACTGTCAAACGACATAGGAGCGGTAAAACAGACCAATGTATTATCGTACAAAGGAGAAAAGGCAAGTTATACCGAACTTAACAGTATAACAGATATGCTGTGTGGCGATGTGTGGAAAGTGGGCACAGCCGAGTATTTATACACAGGTACTAAATGGGAGCAGTTGGGGACACCCGTGGATTTAAGCGGGTATGTGCAGAACGCAGACCTCACGGAAGTAGACAACGCAGAAATAGATGCCTTGTTCGCCTAATACACAGCCATGCGGGGACTGACTATCCCCGCATGGCACACATCATATAACAACACCATAAACATACAAGTAGATGGCAATCAGGTATTTAGGATACAACGGAATACAAAAACTCGTAGACCACATACGGCAAGCGGATTACGACCTGCAACAGCAGTTGGATGCTGTACCCCAAGCGGTGAAAGATATTACGGAAGGCATCTTGAACGGCATCACGCTGAACGGCGTGGGGCTGAACAGCCGTATCATGCCAGCGTCCGAACACGTAGGAGCATTGACAGAGACGGAGTACAACGCGCTCTGCGAGCAGTTGGCAGGCGGGCAACGCCTTGGCGTTGCATACGCAGCAGCCTACATAACATTTCTGTACAGTTTGGACAATGACGGCAAAAACGTGTTCCGATACGATACGCGTTTCGCCCTCTCGC
>X363_Desmarests_Spiny_Pocket_Mouse__coassemble_169_pt1 | contig 49947 bp, 34 predicted proteins | sample X363_Desmarests_Spiny_Pocket_Mouse__metabat2_low_PE_030 | metagenome-assembled genome bin X363_Desmarests_Spiny_Pocket_Mouse
TTCTGCGCTATCTTGAAATTGACCATACACGATTTTCGGCTTATTAAAATCGTCCCAATAGCCAATGCTATCTTGGGTTTCAAACCACTTGTTATTGGTACGTTTGCGTGCTTTGATATGCTCATCATTTACAATATGAGTTTTACCTGTTTGCTCCAAACGTTCCATACCAAATGTGAGCAGGTAATTTTTGACTGCCGGATATTCCTCTATATTGTAATGGCGGGATGGAAAAGTAGCAATTAGCCATAATCCTGCCCAGTCGTAGCCGTAGCGTTTGATATCCCTGCCGCGAAGAATCGGTCGTATAAGCTCTGCTGTGCGTTGGCGTTCGTCTTCCGTTTGACAGTTAGCAAGAATAGCATCACGTTTCGCAGTATCAATTATAAACGCTTCATTATATCCAGTAAGTACTCCACGGTATATACTAATATCCCAATCTTTGAGCGGTGTGCCTACTGCCTCTATCTTACGTTTGATACTTTGCTCTATTGGCGATAGAATTACCCACGAGTCGCTACCGCTAAACGTATATTCGCTGCTATGTTGCTGTATGTAAAGGCTCATATTCTTTAAGTCGCGACGAGAGAGTTGTGCCATTGAGCAACAAAGAGTGGGTTTCGACGCAGATGTTGCTTGTTTTCCCGTTTTCTCAAAAAGTAGTATATTGGTATCTACGGTTGCTGATTCAAAAACTTTTACCCCCGCGAAGTCAATGAGCAATTGTGGGTTCGTTTGTTCAACAAGGAACTTACGGAGTTTGTCTCCATAACCTGTGCGCATCCACTTATTAGAGGTGATATAACAAAGATGACCGCCGTTTTTAAGCAGTTGATGTCCGCGCTCATAAAATAAGCAGTAGATGTCGCCTGTGCTTGCAAAACTTTCAAAACCACAAGACTGGTAAAGTTTGCCTAATTCGCCTCCTTTGTTTTGAAGTTGAATATACGGTGGGTTGCCGATGACGATGTCGAAGCCTTGTTTTGAGGGTCGGTCGAACACCTCGGTAAACATCATACGCCAGTCGAAGAAACGAATATCGGTGTTGGCACGGTCTATAAGCGAGAGTGATTCGTTGTGAAGCCGTTCGCGCAGTTGTTTGCTGACGTTCACGATATGTTGTTTCTCAGAAGGTAGTTGTGCAACAATCTCCTGCATCGTCAAAGGGGTATTCTGCTCGGGAAAGAGTGTACTTTGCGTATCTTGATTTTCGACCCAACTACGGAACTCAAAACCCATACGGATTGAAATCAATTGAAGAATAGAATCCTTGATTTGTATATTCAGTCGCAGTTTCTCTTCTCCCGAAGCATGATAGAACTTCCGTTTGAGGACGATGAGTTTTTCTTTCTCTTTGTGCATCAGTTGAATATGCGCGTGTGCAGAGTGCTTTTCGGTTTCAAGGTTGATATATTTTCCTTGAAAGGTCGGTATAAGGGAGTTGCCACACATGAACTTATAGTCGAAGTTCGGCAATGGTTCGGGTTTCTGAGCGTCTACCACAATGGACAACCAGAAACGCAAGCGGGCAATGTCAATAGCACCTTGCTCAATATCCACACCATAGATATTGTGGTTGATAATGTCCTTTTTCAGTTCTGAATAATTGTCCTCAAGCAGTTTGCCGTCTTCGTCGATAGCCCATGCACCAATGTTGGCACGCAAGTGGACAAGCTCATTGAGCAAGCCCATGGGGAATGCACCAGAGCCAATGGTTGGATCGCAGATACGCACATCACGCAAGGTATTGCCAAATTCCTCCAGTTGGCGTTTGTTCATTTTCGGGACTATCTTTTCGGGTGTGAGCAATAGGTCACGCACGGCTTCCTCAATTTTCTCGTAGGCAGGAATACTGTCTTCGCAATGGCTCGTCTTGAGATTCTCCTGTGCCGTAGTAGTGAGATAAGCAATCAAACTCTCGCGACACATATATTGCACGATTTCTTTTGGGGTATAGAAAGCACCTTTGTCTTTATTGTCTTCGAGCAGATTCTCGAATATTTTTCCGAGCATTTCGGGATCGACTCCTACTTCGGCATCGAATGGGTCGTTCTCGTCTATGGTAAAATTGTATTCTGCGAAGAAATCGAAAAGACTACGAAACATTTCGGCAGGGAATACCGAGGGCAATTTGTCGTTGTCTTCCACCTCGAATAAGCCTCCGTTTAGATAGGGAATCTGGTCTGCATTGGGGATAAGCGAGATGTCCCACGCTTTTTGTGCAAAGAAGTGTCTGCGTTCTTCGGGACGGGTGTTTAGCAGCCCAAAGAATAGCGGTTCCAATACTTGGTCGAGGAAATCGTCTTGTTTAGCGGAGTTGTAGAATAGGTCTTGCAAATAGTTTAGGTTTCCTCCAAGCCAGCCTTTGCGTTGCAGAAAGCAAAGAAACACAAGCCGTCCCATCATTTTTTTCACATAATCGCGCACCCGCTTGTCGTTATGCTCAAAGGTTGCATAGAATACTTCGTCGGGTTCTCCCATTTGTTTTTCTTCCCATTTGTTTCCACTCACTTTGACGAAACGTTTGCCTGTTACAAACTGCACAAAATCTGCATATAGGGTACGATATTTTTCAAAAAACTCATTAGAAAGTGCCTCTACGGAAAAGGCATCTTCAAGGGTTTGAGGAGTGAGGTCTTTACCCTGTTCTTGCAATTGATAGAGTTTATAGAAGCGTTCTGCTATGGTGCGGCAAGGATCATTTTTACCGCAGAGATAGGTATAACGTTTAGGGGACGTGGATTGTCCATCAGGACGTTTTTCAAGATACGACAGACGCCATGAGCGACCTTGAGGATTTGCATAATGGAAGACAATGAACGCACCTTCGAATCTATCCACAAACTGACGCACAAGGTGTTGAATGCCCTTGCGGGCACGTTGGATATGGCAGTGGTCGTCCAAAGTAACGTCAAACACTTTAATGTCCAATCCCATGCCCGATAGCAGGGCGATATAGTCTATTTTAAGGATATGTGCCGTTTGGGCTTTGACGAGTATATCTGCTTCGTTTGTTATCTCGTAAAGGTGTTTTTCATAATCGCCAAATAGCGGTACGAGAATGTCGTTAAGCAGAGAGTCTGCGCCTTTATAGTCTGCATGAAAATATTGTTGCAGATATTCCTTTGTGATTGCTTGCATGTATTAGATAAGTTTTATGGCTGAATAAATATACGGTTCACCCTCTTTTTGGCTTTGGAGGGTATGTATTTGATGTAGTTCTTGCTCTATCAATTCGCTTGGAGTGAGACTCCCAAATAGTCGTTGGGTATCTTTGAGTTGTTGATCCAATAAGATAATGCGTTGTGCAATGCCCTTGTTGTTTTTGCTGATAAGCATTCGTGCGGTATTCAGCCGTTTTTTTGCCTCTTTATCTAAGGTGGGGTCGCTCATCCACTCTCGGATAATACCCTTGGCATTGTCTATCAGTTTATGTCCATTTGTATTGGTGCGAAATAGGCGGCTACTGTATGTGTTGTAGGTGCGGATGGCTTCTTGGAACGCTTCTTCTGGGTTTTCAAACCTTGCAGCAGTTGTGTCGGGCGTGCATTTTATGTATTGCAATATCTCAATGAAAGGCACGCGGTGTCCTTTTCCCTCTTGGTCTATGAGAACGTAGTGGTTAAGCGAACTATCTTCTGTCTTCACCACACAAGCCGTGATATTCTTTCCGTTACTCATGCCCACGATAGCAGGCGATTTGAAATGTTTGAGTTGCTCCAAGCGCACAGCATTCTTACGTTGGTACTCTTGCAATTCTAATAGGTAAGGAGTATATTCAGACATAGAATCTTCCACTAATCTCTTGTAGTCTTGCTTCTCCAATTCTTCGTATTCGGAGAACACTTTGTTATCTTCTCCAAACAGCGTGTGAAAAGACTGCAACTTGATGAAAGCACGGTTTACAAGATTTATTTCTTGGTCTCCCTCGTGAGATGGATAGAAATTATATACATATACAAATGCCGACTTGGATCCAATACGGTTCACACGCCCTATACGTTGGATAAGGCGTGTAGAGTTCCATGGAGTGTCGTAGTTGAGTATGGTGTTGGCTCTATGCAGGTTGACACCTTCGGCTAATACTTCGGTGGTGATGATAATGTCATAGTCGTCTTTCCATTCGCCTTTGTAGTTTGCGTCAAAATTCTCACGAATGGTTTGTTCGCGTTCATTTCGATTGGCAGCCGTAATCAATAGCGGATTGTGCCCTTCCTTTTCTGCAATATGGGATAATTCTTCTACTGTGTCTATGGCTTCGGAGAAGATGACTAACTTTTGTGGCTCGTTTTTCTTTGTGTCGAATAGAACGGTATTTAATGCTTGCTGAAATTCTTTGAGTTTTGGGTCGCGGTGTTCATTGCTCCATCTGCTCACTAAATCGTCAATCAGCGCTTTGTCTTCTTTGATCAGGTCTATGTATTCTGACTCGAAATCCTGGCGATGGTATACGGCATTCTGACCTTTGCTGTTTCTTCCCTTCTTAGTAAGACTATCAATTTTATCGAATATATCCTTAAAGCAATCTTCTACGGTGTAGTCCTCCCCATATTTTTTTCGCTTCTTTTCTACGTTTAATTCGGCATTTACATCTATGTCTGGGCAAATGAATATCGTATCATGTTCCCACATAGTAATCATATTTTGGGTATATTGTTGCAGGTTGCATAGCGATTTCTTGAATGCAGAGAAACTGCTTTCCAGTCGCTTGACGAGCATTATCTGCATAATGCGTGCCAAGGCATCTGAAGATTTCTCTGGGGTCATATTGCGCCCCGTATATGGTTTTTTGAGTTCTTCGGATATCAAGTATTGGGTCGCTGCATAGCGGTAGTAATGAATATACTCGTCAGGATTCATCTGCTCGCGCATCTCTTCTGTGGGTGCGATGGTATCCATTGTGTCGTTGAAGAGATGAGCCAGTCGGTATCCAAGTTGGTAGTTGAGATTAACAGGACCCACCACTTTGGGGAAATGAATATCCTCTTTGTAGCCATCGCGAATATCGGCACGGGTGCGCCGAATCAGTATCTCTGCGAGTACCTCGTCGTGAATTTTCTTCATCAGCGTACGCAGTTTTTCACGATTTGCTTTTCTCTCCGTTTCGTCCGTTGAGTGCTGGCGAATAATGGAAACATACTCTTTCTGGGCATTCGTAAAAAACACTTCAAGGTTGCGCCCTTCTACGTTAATGCTGCTCTCTGTTGGAAAGCGTTCAAACAAATAGATTTGGTTTCGCAAATCCATAGGGGAATTGTTCTGTGGCGTAGCAGAAAGCAGACCGATATATGGGTGATAGCCTTTTGTCTGTCCGATTTTTGTAATCAGATTATCTAATGCTTCGTACATTTGCGTACCATTGTTACGGAAGTTATGACTTTCATCTATCATAATCAGTCCATACATCTCTTGTTTGAGTTCGTTCTCAAACTCACCTATGGCTTCTTCATCTTCATCGTTCAGTGCCTTGTCGATACTGCCTATGGTCACAAAATCAATCTTGGGCTGTATCTGATCTTCTCTATTTTGATCGAATAGTTCTATTGTGTTTACCCACGAACTTTTGATGGCAGGCGGTACCACAATCAGAACTTTCGCATCGCGTTGCTCCTGTTCTGCATAGTTGAGATAGAGTTTGATGAGCAGTATGCCGACAATCGTTTTGCCTAATCCTACCACATCACCCAACATAAATCCACCATGCAAGTGCAATGTCCGGTAGCAGAGGGCAGCCGCATCCAATTGGTAATCGTACATTTGTATTTCTTGTGGAAGAAATGACTTTAAGATGAGCTTTATATCGCTCTCGGCAAGGACTCCAAAATGGTTTTGCAGAATGCGGATATATGCTTCGTAGGGAGTGAGTTTGTCTAATTTCTGCTCTTGTTCGGCAGTCACTTGGATGGCTATTTTAGAGGGCTTTAATACCTGTTCTAGGTACTTTTCATTCCATGGTTCTGCCAATTGCCATATTTCATCAAACCACTTGTTATGTCCTAAGCAGTTTGGGTCTTCCGCATCATTGAAGTTAACAATATGCTTGTCGGTTTCTACATAGTTGAGTTCAAGGTTACCCTTGTTTTTGCATTTGTTGCTCAATCCGTTTTCGGTAAGGTTGCTACTACCTACTATGCCGTAAGCGAATTTTTCATTATCGTGTTTGCCATTGAATATATAGCATTTAGAGTGTAGAAATTGATTGTTCCCCTCTGTGTCTTTATCGTAGAAACGGATTTCCCATTTCCCTTTATGGAGATAGTGTAGCAAGAGTTGCACCACCTTCTTGTACTCCTCTTTGACATCAAGTTCAGCCAAGTCTTTCTGCATAAAGTCATTAGGAAATTCGCCATTTACAGTAGGAGTAATCACTACATTTGCATAGGTCAACAGTTCGCGTCCAATGAGCAGTTGCAGGAAATTACCTTCTTGAGCGAGAAATTGCTCTAATTCGTCCTCTATGAGTGCGAGGCCTGGAATATCCCAATAGCCTGTTGCAATTTTGACATTCTGTACGCCAAAGGTAGTAAGCAAACTTTTGAGGGCATTGCTCATTGATAATTTATCGGTAGAGTTGTCAAGGAGTGTATTCTGCATACGTTATTCGAGTTTTTGTTGGATTGAAATACCTACTCTATAAGCGCAATAGGTTAATCACGCAAAGTAGGGGCATACGATGTCAATACTACATGCTTAATAAGCGTACAAAGGTACGACTTTTTTTCGGTATTTACGAATATAATCAGCTATTTTGTATAAAAAAAGAAAAATAGTGCCGTTTGGTGGGTATTCTCTCGCTCTTCTCTCGGTGTTCTCTCGGTCATCGCTCGGTGGGGGTTCGCAGGGTGTTCGTATGGCATTGGGCATTTTGGACAGCCTTCGTATGGTTCTTCCTTCGTCCTACGGTTTGCTTTCGTTTGCAAGGGATGGAGGGAAATAAACGCAAGATGAGGCTGTTCAACGCTTGGTTGAGCAACCTCATTACCTTGATTTGGCTTTGGTGTTACGGTGTGTTTATTTTGTGGAGTTTGTCCAGATACGTACCTCGTAGGGCTGGAATATACGGGTATATTTATTGGGTAACTCTTTTACATCATCGCTGGCATAGAAGCGATACTCGCCTTCATAGCCCGTGAGATCAAGAGAAACGAGAATTTCCTCGTTGGACATATTCATAAATGCCAGTACTGTGTTGTCTCCGTCTTCCGACACTCGCGCACAAGCAAATACCTTGTCATTATCGGTGGGGATACGCACCATCTTACCACCTAACTCTGGACTCCACAAGGCTTTGTTCTGCTTGCGCAGGGTATTGAGTTGCCTATACATCTCGAACTCCGGTGCATTGGGAACACGGTCTATCAAGTCTTTCTCGAAGAACTCCAAGCGGTGGTGGTTGCCACTGAGTTGCCCTGTATAGATAAGTGGCATGCCTGGAACAACGTATGTGAACGCTGCAAACAGATGCGCGGCATCACCCATACGCTCCTGCTCCGTACCATTCCATGAGTTCTCATCGTGGTTGGAGGTAAAGTTCATACGAATGGCATTGGCACGTATAGTGGTATCTGCTTTCGCAAAGTAATTCCACAAATCCTCTACCGTGTTCTTTCCTTGCGCCACACCGTTCATGATGTGATGGAGTTCCCAGCCATAATACATATCGAATGCAGACTCGGTCAGTTCCTGCGCTTTTGCCTCGTCTTCTGCCAAAGTGAACATATCGGGATGGTCTTTACGAATGTCCGCCATTGCCCAGTTCCAGAAATCGGTAGGTACCTCGCCTGCTACATCACAACGGAAACCATCGATACCGATAGTATCCATCCACCAACGCATGGCTTTGAGCATCTCATTGCGCATATCCTGATTGTCGTAGTTCAGTTTGGAGATGTCCGTCCAGTCGTACTGCACCATCAAGTTGCCGTCTGCATCGCGGTAGTGCCAGCCTTCATTCTTCGTCCACTCACTGTCGGGCGCTGTGTGGTTTGCCACCCAGTCCAAGATAACCTTAAAGCCCATCTCGTGCGCCGTGGCAAGGAAATGCTCAAAGTCGGCACGTGTACCAAACTCTGGATTGATTTGGCAATAGTCGATAATGGAATAATAACTGCCCAAAGTACCCTTGCGCGTGAGAATACCTATCGGTTGGCAAGGCATTACCCAGATGATGTCCACGCCTGCCTCCTTGAGTTCTGGAAGCACTGCCTCTGCGGCAGCGAATGTACCCTCGGGTGTGAGTTGGCGTGTGTTCAGTTCGTAGATAGTAGCGTCGTACGCCCAATCGGTATGGGTCTTTGCTACTTCTGCCTGCTTGCCGCATGATGCGAATAGCAACGCGGCAAACAACAAGATTGATAAACGTTTCATGGTTTTATAAAATGATTGGTTAGTTATTGAATAGTGTAAGTCAAGTTCTTTCGGTCGATGGTCACGCGAACTGTCTCTCCCATATAGGTACGGTCGAAACAGAGTACATCATCGTCCACAGCAACGGGCATATAATCGCCATAGAGCAATGGCATAGACGAGCGGCGCAGTTGGATGAGATGGCTTACCTCGTCACGGAATGCCTGCTCACGCTCGCTTACATTGTCGAAACGCACCATATGGCGGTTGTCTGGGTCGTTGGCACCAGTCTCTGCATACTCATCTCCCTGATAAATACAAGGCACGCCCGGTAATGTCAGATTGAGTACCTCCAACAACAAAGCACGCTTATAGGCTTGCTCCTCCAATTCTGCGCGTTGCGCTGCATCTGTAATAGCATTGGGGATAAGTCCGCATTCGCGTGTCCAACCCACTTCCTTGCCGTTCTCATCGAAACGTATGCCACCACCTGCGAAAGAAGCGAAACGTGGCTGGTCATGATTGCCAGAGATATTGCCCATAGTATGGTGTGCTCCGTAGGTTGCCAAAGAGGTGCGAATGGTATTGTCTATATCGTGCATACTACCTTCACCGCATAAAGTATGGATGGCAGAATAGTACATATTGAAATCAAACTGCGCATTGAGCATACCAGTCTTCACATACGAGTTGATGAGCGAAGGGTCACCGTAGGTCTCTCCTATCATCCACACATGGCGATTGGGATAGCGCGCCGCTATCTTCTGCCCAAGCATACGCCAATAGCCTTCGGGAATATGCTTGCAGGCATCATGACGGAAACCGTCCACATCATAATGCTCCATCCAATAGAGTGCCGTATCGGTCATTGGTTGGCATACGTCCTCACGCTCCAAATCCAAAGAAGGGATATGGGTATCGAACCATGTGGTGAGGCGTGCCTCGTCCCATAATTCGAAATTACGGCGACCGTCCGGCAAGATAGAATCGGTCATCCATTCGGGATGTGCCTGCAAAGTGGGTGAATTGATGTGCATATGGTTTGCCACATAGTCTAAAATCACATTCATCCCATGTGCATGGGCTGTCTCCAACAGAGTCTTGAACTCTTCGGGCGTACCGAAACGTTTCTCCAAAGAGGTATTGAAGATAGGCCAATAGCCGTGATAAGCGGAGAACTTCGTATAGGTCCTGGTGCTGTCGTATTTGTTGCCATTGTGGAACTCATAGCGTCCCCAAGCATCCCACGGGTTTTGCGTGATTGGGCTAATCCATAGTGTATTCACACCCAAACGGCTGAAAAAACCTTCGTTGATCTTGGCGGTGATGCCCGCGAAGTCGCCTCCTTGGTAGTCCACGATATCAAGCACCTCGGGAGAGTTGAGTTTCCAATCGTTGGCTGTGTTGCCGTTATGAAAACGGTCTATCAGTATAGAGTAGAGCACCTGTGCATTGTCATCATGGCGGTTGAGCAGACCGGCATCGGTGACAGGTGTACCGTCCTGCAAGGGAATGAGCAAATCGTTGTACAAGTAGGTATCGTCCTCGGCGTAGATACGCAGGAATGCACGCCCTGTGCTGCACTTGCGAAGCGCATCGCTCTCGGACAGATGCAATGTCCACGTTCCATCCTCGTTGGGCGTCCACAAGTCCTCACAAATGAGCATATTCTGCACAAATGCAACAAAAGAAGGATGGCTCGCTGGCGCAAGAAAACGTACAACCAGTTCTCCGTTCTCGTACTTCTCGGAAACAAGCGCATTCTTGACTGGCTTGTCGGGCAACACAGGGATATTGAAACCCTCTTTTTCATCGAAGATATTGATCATCTGAATAGACCGACCATGGTCAATAAGCGCCAACTGCTCAGGTAGCGCGTTCTCAGGCAGTGTTTCACCTTCCAATAGTACAACCTCCAACTGCTCGGGTGCAATCCAACTCAATTTTTCTACCTGTCCGTTTTGCGCCATAAGCGATGGCACATAATCGGTCATAAAGATGTTCGTTGTGTCAGCAATAAGACGAATCGGTTTGATAGGTTCTCCTGTAGCCACATGCTGTACAGGCGTTTCGTTCCCGCTACAACCTGCGAGCAAAAATGGCAGAGCCAATAGAAAATGTCTGTATTTCATAGTATAATTATATATTTTTTGCAAAGATAGCCTATTTCTTTGAAATAAGCAAATAATCGCGTAGATTTTTTTAATAGATATGCGTTACCTGACATTTTAGAGGCTTATATGGTGTATTGGTAGCATTGTAAACCCGGGTACTGTCTTAATCTTATCTATACAAAAAAGAAAATGAAGTTGAGTTGTCGGCTACTTGTCGGCTACTTGACGGCTACTTGTCCGCTACTTGTCGGCTACTTGTCGGCTACTTCTCCGCTACTTGTCGGCTACTTGTCGGCTAAAAATAACGGGAAGACATTGGGACAGTCATTACTATTCAAGTATATGTCAAGCAAAGGAAATAACAAAGATTACAGGAAGGCAAGGGATGGATTTCACGCCAGATCTGCGTTGGTTCAAAATGTTTCAGGCACGGAACAAACAAAGGCGGTAATGTGCAAAAAAAAGACCAAAATGAAAGTAGTATTTGGCGGTTTGCAGAAATTATTGTATCTTTGCACATAAATTAATCATTACACCTATGGAAGCAAGAGAATATATCTCCGCTCACCGTGAGCGTTTTATGGACGAATGGGCAAGTTTGCTGAGAATTCCGAGCGTGAGTTGTCAAGAGGAGCACACAGTCGATATGTTGCACTGTGCCGAACGCTGGCGCGAACTGCTATTGGCAGCAGGCGTGCAGAAAGCGGAAATCATGCCCTCGAAAGGACACCCGTTCGTGTATGCCGAATACACGCCAGCCAAGCCTAAATGCGTGGTGCTGGTATATTCTCACTATGATGTAATGCCCGCAGAGCCTTTGGAACTGTGGAACAGCAACCCCTGGGAGCCTGTCGTAAAAGAAATAGACGGTGTGAAAAGACTATATGCCCGCGGGGCCGACGATGACAAAGGGCAAGCCATGATACAAGTGAAGGCCTTTGAATACTTGGTGAGAGAAGGACTGATGGACTGTCAGGTGAAATTCCTTTTCGAAGGCGAAGAAGAGATAGGCAGCCCCTCATTGGAACAGTTTATTACCGAACATAAAGCGTTGTTGGCATGCGATGTCATATTAGTGTCCGACACTTCTATGATAGGCAAAGAGACACCGTCCATCACCACAGGGCTACGTGGGTTGGCGTACTGGCAGGTAGAGGTAACAGGACCGAACAGAGATTTGCATTCAGGACACTTTGGCGGTGCGGTGAAAAATCCTATCAACGCTTTGTGTGAGATGCTAAACCAGGTGGTGGACACCAAAGGACGTATTCAAGTACCCCATTTCTACGACAATGTATTGCCAATCCCCGCAGAAGAGCGTGCTATGATTGCACAAATCCCGTTCTCGGAAGAGAAATACAAACAAGCGATAGAGGTAGATGAGGTGGTGGGCGAAGAAGGATTCTCCACCTTGGAACGCAACTCCTGCCGTCCTTCATTTGACATTTGCGGGATATGGGGCGGCTACACAGGCGAAGGGAGCAAGACCGTATTACCCAGCAAGGCATACGCGAAAATATCATGTCGCTTGGTGGCAAACCAGAACCATGAGGAAATCTCCAGACAAATGGTATCATATCTGCAATCCATCGCACCCAAGGGTGTGCACGTGGAAGTGACACCGATGCATGGCGGACAGGGATATGTATGCCCCATAGATATTCCCGCCTATAAAGCCGCAGAAAAAGGCTTTGAAATAGCCTTCGGGAAACGGCCATTGGCAGCCCGCCGTGGCGGTTCGATACCCATCATCTCCACGTTTGAACAGGTATTGGGCGTGAAAACCATTCTAATGGGTTTCGGATTGGAACAGAATGCAATACATTCGCCCAACGAATCTATGGACTTGGAGGTTTGGGAGAATGGCATCGTTGCCGTGAGCGAATTCTATAAAGCATTAACCCACGCCTAAACAGGAGGGGTGTGATATGCATACACAACTCGCTCCACAGGAGCGATTATAAGTTTATGTTCAAACAATTTATTCAAAAGCGTTCTATTCGCTTTCGCGGGTTCTGCTACAAAGCCTACGCTGCATTCGCATCGTTACACAGAGAGGTAACGATTGGTCGTGTGGGTGGGCATATAGCAGACCTTGAGATGCTGAAACAGGGAAGAGGTACGGCACTGTCTGTACTATTGCTGTTAGGCGGTCTCCTACCTGCCGAAGCCGAAGAAGGAGTCGCAGGCGACTCCGCGCTCAGCAGCCAGCAACTTAGTCTTCAGGAAGTGCTGGTGGTTTCTCAAAAGGCTGAAGTGAACTCAGGTGCATACCGACTGATTACGCAAATCTCACAAGCAGAGATTCAGGCTTTGCCTATCCAAACAGTGGCGGATATATTACAATATCAGCCTGGGGTGGATGTGCGAACGCGCGGTGCAAATGTTGCACAAGCGGACATCAGTATGCGTGGCGGTACGTTCGACCAAGTGTTGGTAATGCTAAACGGCGTGGCACTGAACGACTTTCAGACAGGGCACTACACACTAAATCTACCCATTTCGCCTGCGCTGATAGAGCGAGTGGAGGTACTGCAAGGGACATCGTCCAATCTGTTCGGGGCATTCTCGGGGGCTATAAACATCATCACGACGCACACGCCCGAGATGGTCATGCGGCTTACCGCAGGTATGAACGGATTGGTGAACCCTGAATTTGCAGGAACGTGGGAGAAAGAGGAGTGGCAAGTCAATGCATCGGCAGAGTACTCACGCGCTGAAGGTTACTACGCACCCCACCCTACGGAGAAAGAACAGACAGCACTCACCAACTCGGATTACCAATTAGCCAACCTCTATCTGCAGACACGCTGGAAAGAATTGGATGTGCAGGTGGGTGCGCAATGGAAAGATGCTGGTGCTGGGATGTATTACGGCTTCGGGTCGCAAGACCAGTTCGACGCCACTCGCACTGCCTTCGGGGCGGTTCGATACTCACACCATTGGCAAGCATGGCGCATAGATGCACAAGCCGCCTACCGCGCCAATTATGACCGATATGAATGGCACAGAGGACAGAGACTATACGGCAATTTTCACTTTGCCCAAACCACCACTGCCGCACTCTCCGCCCACTACGCCTCGCGCATAGGTACAACCTCGTTCGGCATCGGCATTCGAAACGAGAATATCCACTCTACCAATTTGGGAGATACCATTCATACCAATGGGCAACAACCCAATGTGGAGGGGTTTAATCTTGCCGACCTAAAAGTGTTAGACCTGATACGTGGCGGAAACCGATTTCATCTCAACTATTACGCCGAACAAACATTCTACTATAGTGGACTATCCGCGTCACTTGGCATAAACGGTACGTACAACACAACATTCGGTAATCATTTTGCGGGTAATGCTAATATCGGGTACGAATACGCCAAACAAAGTGCTGTGTATATCAACGCAAGCCGTTCGCTGCGTATGCCAACGTTTACCGACCTATACTATGATGCAGGAAACCAGTTAGGAAACAAAGACTTGCAACCAGAAGAAGCATGGTTGCTATCAGTCGGCACAGGATATAACGTTTCGTTTGCAGAGCAAGGCAGCCTATCCGTGCATGCCGACTGGTATTACCGATGGGGGCGGAACATCATAGACTGGATATATACGCCCGAAGATACACGTCGCCCGTATCACGCTCAAAATCAGCAAAAAGTGGATGCAACAGGCATTGAAGCATCGGTTTCCTATCGCTGGAACAAGTGGATACGATGCGTATCTGTAGATTATGCTTACACCTACCTCGACTTAGACTTAAAAGAATCTGGTTCTCGCTACTTGGATTATCTAAGCCATAAATTGACCCTGCATCTTGAACACGGCATATACCAGGGCTTAGGTGCTTCTTGGACTGTACGCTTTCAAAAGCGCGAAGGGCAATACAACGATGCAGAGGGAAGCGTGCAAGACTATCAGCCTATCTGTCTATTGGACGCATCGGTTTTCTGGCAAAACAAATACCTGAAAGTGGCCGTGGATTGCACCAACCTGACCAATACCCGCTATTACGACTACGGCGGTATCCTGCAACCAGGTGCTTGGGCTAAACTGACCATAAAAGCAAAACTGTAAGCACGGTATATAATCACAAAAGCCACCGTTTGGGGTGGCTTTTGCGATTATATATCCATTTCTTTATGGTTTCACCTCTGCTTCATGCCATCTCGTTGATGGAATTGAAACCTTGACCGAATACACCGCGTACCTTGCTCTGACTAACGAAAGCATCAGGGTCGATAGAACGCACCAGACGGAAAATCTTTGCCGATTCATGTTGGCGTGCAATCGTTGTAATGACCTTCACAGGTTCTTTGGAATACCCACCCTTCGCATCCAAAATCGTTACGCCTCGAGGTACTTGCGTCATTATGGCTTCCGAAATCTCCTCCCATTTCTTTGAGAAGATAAAGAACTGCACCGATTGACGAGTGCGGTTCATTACCCAATCTACCGCAGAAGATGACATAAAGGTAAAACAGAGACCAAACAATATCTTCTCTAAGGAGCGCACCTCAGGCAAAAAATACGCCATTAGAATAATACAAATATCGCAAGTCATCAGCACACGCCCCATTGGCAAATGATGGTACTTATTCACAATCATCGCCACGATGTCCGTTCCGCCCGTGGAGCCGTTGTTCAAGAACACAATACCCAAAAAACAACCCATAAACAAGCCACCCAAAATGACAGCCATAAATGGGTCGGATATCACAGGCTCTTCCGAGATAGGTATCACCTTCATCCAAAACGTGAGCCAAAAGATACCAAACAGCGTGCGCAGACAATAACGCCACCCTACCGTGAAACCTGCGATGACGATTAAAATAGCATTGATTGTGAACACACTCAACCAAATAGGAATGGTTCTGCTGCTCGCAAAATAGATAATCTCACACAAACCCGTCAACCCGCCTCCCACAATGGTATGTGGCACAAGCAGTTGGTTCACCACCAATCCATAAGGAAAAGTACACAAGATAATCATTATATACTCCTTGATGGCAATCAGCGGCTTCTGCTGCTGATAGGTCTGGAGGTTTTCTTGCAGGCGCGCAGAAATCTTTGCTTTCTGTTTCATATCACTTATGCCCATCTTGCAACAAGGTTGCGATCACCATAGCCATTATCCACACGGGCAACAGGAATCCAGAACTTATTCATAGCCACCCAGTCTGCCGGATAAATCGCTTTTTTGCGAGAATAAGAGTGATGCCATTCGTCTGCCACGGCTTCGTACTCCGGATGCGGTGCATTGACCAGAACATTATCTTTTGCATCCGCTTCGCCACGTTCTATTTCCGCAATTTCTTCACGTATAATCAGCAATGCTTCCACAAACCGATCTATTTCAGCCAAAGATTCACTCTCCGTGGGCTCTATCATCAGCGTACCATGCACAGGGAAAGACAAGGTAGGTGCATGGTAACCAAAATCCATCAAACGTTTGGCTATATCGCTCTCAGTAATGCCTATCGCATGGAACTGGCGACAGTCGAGAATCAACTCATGCCCCACTCTGCCATTCACGCCCGCATAAACAATGCCATAAGCGTCTTTCAGTCTGGCAGCCATATAGTTGGCACTGAGGATAGCAGCAGCCGTAGCACGTTTCAACCCCTCTGCGCCCATCATCGCGATATAGGAGTAACTAATCAAGGCTAAATTAGCGTTTCCGAACAAAGACGACGAGACACGGTTCGTATCCTCCGCAGGCATACAATCCGCCAGATGCTCCGCACAGCAGATAGCACCCACGCCAGGTCCGCCACCACCATGAGGCGAGGCAAAGGACTTATGTAAATTGAGGTGGCATACATCTGCACCGATAAAACCAGGATTGGTATAAGCAATCTGTGCGTTCATATTCGCACCATCCATATACACCTGTCCGCCGTTTGCATGGATAACCGCACACATCTCACGGATAGCCATCTCAAAAATACCATGCGTAGAGGGATAGGTAATCATACAACCAGCCAGCACATCTTTGTGCTCCTCTGCCTTTTGCTTCCAATCCGACAAGTCGGTATTGCCCTGTTCATCGCACTTCACCACCACGGGGACAAATCCTGCCTGCACACAAGATGCAGGGTTGGTACCATGTGCTGACGCAGGAATGAGCAGTACGTTGCGGTGCGCCTGGCCTGTCTTATGCAAGTACTCACGAATGGTTACCAAGCCACTATATTCGCCTGACGCGCCCGAAGTAGGTTGCAGATTACAAGCAGCGAAACCTGTAACCGCACACAACTGCTGCGACAACTCCATCAGCATTTGCAGGTAGCCCTGGGCTTGCTCGTCTGGCACCAAGGGGTGTGGTGCCATAAAACCCGCATACGTGATAGGTGTCATCGCCGCCGCAGGATTCAACTTCATAGTACAGGAACCCAAAGGAATCATAGAATGGGCGAGGCTGATATCCTTTCTGTCAAGCCGCTTGATATAGCGCATAAGTTCCGTTTCCGTATGGTATTTCTGGAACACCTCCGAACGCAGAAAATCTACCTCGCGCACATGCTCCTCTTCGATTGCCCACAAATGTTCAAAGGCTTCTTCCGACTCCTCTTCTTGCGCGATATTGCCGCTTACTTCAGCGAAGACAGCAATCAAGTCGTTCATCGTATCAAGGGTTACTGTCTCGTCCATTGAAATTCCTACCCAGCCTGCTTCATCATAGTATAAATTGATATGGCTTTCCTCTGCCTCCTCGCGCAAGCGCTCTACCCAATCGTCCACAGGGCCGTCAGTAATTTTAAGCGTATCAAAAAACTCACTGTTTTCCTGCTGAAATCCATAGGCTTGCAGCAACTCGTTGAGATACACTGTTTTACTATGCACCCCTTCGGCTATCTCGCGCAGCCCTTCTGCACCATGGAAAACACCATAAAAACCCACCATCATAGCAGACAGCGCTTCCGCCGTGCAGATATTCGATGTGGCTTTCTCACGCTTGATATGCTGCTCACGGGTTTGCAAAGCAAGACGGAACGCAGGGCGTCCATTGGCATCCTTGCTCAAGCCGATAATACGTCCAGGCATCTCGCGTTTGTACTCCTCTCGGGTTGCCATATATCCAGCAGTAGGGCCTCCATAACCCATAGGCAAGCCCAAGCGTTGTGCCGTGCCGCACATAATATCCGCATCCAAAGGTTTGAGCAAGACAAGCGAGAGCAAATCAGCCACCACCGTTACTTTCATTCCTGCTGCGTGGCAACTATTGATAAAAGCGGTGTAATCTTCTATGGCTCCATCCGCATTTGGCAACTGTATGACTGCACCAAAATAGGTATCGTTCGGCTCAAAATCCGCATATCGCCCCATTACCAATTCTATACCCTGCCCCGCTGCACGTGTACGCAATACAGCAAGCGTATTGGGGAAAATCTTCTCATCGATAAACACCTTGCAGACAGATCTCTTCACCTGGTCGCGCGAACGTAAGTTGCGCATCATAGTTACCGCCTCTGCCACAGATGTGCCCTCGTCTAACAAGGAACAATTCGCCAAGGGGAGTCCTGTCAGGTCTGAAATCAAAGTCTGGAAATTGAATAAGGCTTCCAAACGCCCCTGACTGACCTCTGCCTGATAAGGCGTATAGGATGTGTACCAAACAGGATTTTCCAATACATTACGACGAATAACGGCAGGCGTAATACTTCCATACCAACCACGGCCGATTAAACTGACATAGGATGCATTGCGATTAGCCAGACATTGCGTGTAATCCAACAACTCCTGTTCACTCATAGCAGGTGCTAAATCAATAGCGTCCGAGAGCAGGATATCCTCTGGCATCGTTTCGCATATGAGCTGCTCCATAGTGTTTACACCAATCACTTCAAGCATCTGCTGCTCATCTTTTTCGCTCAGGCCAATATGCCTGTTTTCAAGGTAGTTTGATTTCATATTTGCGGTGGTATATATAGGTATATTTTTCTATGTTTCGTGGACAAAATTACTGCTTTTTTTTTACCTACGCAATAGATATGGTAAAAAAAATCTCACACGCAAAGAAACTTTGTGGAAATCGACCTAAAAACAGCCAAAAACACCTGCAAAATGCGTTTTTTTTTGCGTATGTGCAGAAAAAATAATAACTTTGCACACGGTTAAGGAAAAAAGAGAAAGGGAATTTCCCCTTTCCAAGGTAAATTTTAGGTGTTAGTTTGAGTCTTATGATAGCCAGAAAGAAAGAAGAATCTCGCGCAAAACTGTGGGAATTAAATCCGATTTGGGATAAACTGACGGCGGAAGAAAAATTGTGGGTCAATGACGAGGTCGAAATTGTTCTATACAAGAAAAATGCCGTTATACATAGCGAAGGAGACGCTGCATCTAATATCTGGACGTTAGCAGAAGGAAAAGTACGCATCTACAAAGAAGGTATCGGGCAGCGGGCACAGATTATTCGCCTGCTCAAACCACGCGATTTCTTCGGTTTCCGCGCAGCCATAGCGGGAGACGTATACACCTCTTGTGCAAGCGCGATAGAATCGTCGGTGGCATATAAATTGAGTACGAAAGTATTCATGCAACTGCTGCAACAAAATCATGAGTTCTGCTTTCAAATGACTTTGGCATTAGCAAAAGACCTTGCTGTCGCAGAACTGCAAACCATCAATCTCACACAAAAACATATCCGAGGAAGACTGGCAGAATCGCTCCTGACCATCAAAAAAAATTACGGGTTAGACGAAGATGGCTGTACATTGGCAATGTATATGAGCCGAGAAGATCTTGCCAACATGAGCAACATGACGACCAGCAATGCCATCCGCACATTATCACAGTTTGCCACAGAAGGATTGGTATCCGTGGATGGACGCAAAATAAAATTGCTCAACGAAGAAGAAATCAGGCATATAAGCCGCTTGGGGTAAGTGTCACCAACGGTAATGAACGGATACAGATATGCTGGATGCTTGTACGCTATAAACTATACTTCTGCTCGCCAAGCGAATATCCGATATTCTTTACTATACGTTTGGTTTCCTTATGGACACGTGTGAGTTCCGTACAAGAGAATTGCTGCTTGAACGCCATCTAAACGTCTATACAACACAACCAAAGAACACCTTAATAGGCAAGCGTTCAACACAAACGCAACTCACTCAAAAAAGTACTGTCCCTTTTCGCAATTATGGCTTACATAATGCTTATCTGTACAAAGTATAAAAAATGATAATAAATCAGGCACTACAACTGCCTGTTTTTCTATACATCTGTCCTTGACCTGACCGCTACCTGACCGCTACCTGACCCATAGATGACCCGTGAGGACATCGGGAGGGAAACATATTGCATACGGATGGTTATCGGGAATTATTTTTAACACTCACCTTTTGGATATTTACTTGTTTTAATTCTATAAACGGGTACATAGGAAATATAAAATTACCCCACGTCAAAACATTCTGACGTGGGGTAATTTCATACACAATGACAAACAAGATAAAGTCTATCCACTGTGGTTAGCATTCGACATATATTTCCAATACTTCTGCCGTTGTATCTGGAATTAGTACGATGTCATTCAAACACGCAGGTATCAATACGGCTTCACCCTTCTGCACATCCACACACATTGGCGCATCATCTTCTTCGCTATCCAATGCATCCAACGCTTGTACACGTAATTTCCCAGAAGTACAAAGATAAACTACAAAAGAATCCAAGGGTGCATAATCCCGTTGCATAGCAGTATCTACCCGCAAGCGATTGGTCGTGAAAAACGGCGTTTTCACTAAATTCGCTATCGGCTTCTGCTGTGGACATTTCCTTACCCCCTCCGTATCGGCATACATATTCAACACCTCCAAAGCATTTTCCGTATGCAGAGGACGTGTTTTCCCATCATTGCCACAGCGATTATAGTCATACAACCGATAGGTAATATCGCTATTCTCCTGTATCTCCGCCACGATAGTTCCTTTCTTCATCGCATGCACCGTACGGGCGGGCAAAAGCACGACATCTCCCCGTTGCACCGCGTAGTCCTTCAGATAATCTTGAAGATTCCCCTCGACGATGGCTTGGCGAATGGTCTCTTCATCCATATCGTGCTTCCAGCCCAATAAAATAGAAGCCTCCGATGAAGAATCCATCACATACCACATCTCTGTTTTACCCAACGTTCCCACATGCTCCAACGCATAATCATCGTCCGGGTGCACCTGGATGCTCAAATCATCATCAGCGTCTATAAACTTTATCAGCAAAGGGAACGTATTTCCGAATACCTCATATACCCGGTCCCCCACCAAATCGCTCATATACACCTCTAACAACTCTTGCAGAGAATCTCCTGCATGAGAACCATTGGCTACCACCGTCGGGTATTTTTCCACCGCCGAAATAAGCCAACTCTCCCCCACATTCTCAAAATCATCCGATGCGGGACGATACCATTCCTTTATACTCTTTCCACCCCATATCTTATGAAAAAGACGTGGCGTGAACTTCAATAAATAAAGCACTGTTATGTATGATTTTTCAATTACATAGCCTTAGGCATCACTGGATATTGCGCAAGCGTTTCTCCCAATTCCATGCCGAGAGCAATACATCTTTGATAGGTGTGTCCGCTTTCCAACCAAGCACGGTGTTCGCCTTTGTCGGATTAGCCCATACTTTCTCAATATCACCCTCTCGGCGCTCTACCACTCGATAAGGAACATTCACACTAGTTGCATCCATAAACTCACGTACGATCTCCAATACGGAAAGACCACGTCCCGTACCTAAGTTGAAAATCTCAACCTGCTGCTCCGATTGCTTGGACAACATACGCTCTACGGCTTTTACATGCGCTTTCGCCAAATCAACCACATAGATGTAATCGCGGATGCACGAACCATCGGGCGTATCATAATCATCACCAAACACCTTCAACTCCTGGCGCAAGCCCGCAGCCGTCTGGGTAACAAAAGGCAACAAATTGTTTGGAATACCATTAGGAAGTTCGCCTATCAAAGCAGATGGATGGGCACCTATCGGATTGAAATAACGCAAGATAGTGGCATGCAGATCGGCATCTGCGTGTGCCTCATCGCAAATAATATCTTCATTTATCTGTTTCGTATTGCCATAAGGTGAAAGCGCCTTCTGCAACGGTGCTGTTTCGTCCACAGGCAAATGTGCCTTATCGGGCTGCCCATATACCGTACATGATGAGGAGAACACTATATTACATACGCGATAGCGTTTCATTACCTCCAACAACGTGATAAGCGATCCCAGATTGTTACGATAGTACATCAAAGGGTGCTGTACGGATTCGCCCACCGCCTTGCTTGCCGCAAAATGGATGACACCCACAATATCCGTATATTGCTTAAACACAGCCTCTAAGTTCACAAAATCATTACAGTCAATATTCTCAAACTCAGGACGCCTGCCGACAATAGCGGATATACCCTCCAACACATCTACGTTGGAATTGCTAAGATTATCCACAATCGTTACATCGTAACCTTGCTGCATCAACTCCACCACGGTATGTGAACCGATATACCCCATACCGCCCGTTACTAAAATTCGTGCCATTTTATGTGTCTTACTTTATGCTTATACTCAAAACAATTTCTCAGGATACTCGCCTTCTTTAATCAAAGCATTGATTTTCATTACCACCTGTGGTCGGTCTTCAGAATAGGTAACACCAAACCACTTGGATGGAGTGTCCAACACCTTGCAGGTCGCCTTCCCCGAACGTATCATATCGTTCACCAAGGTGGGTATATAAAACTCCGACTTCAACTCCTGACCATGATTTGCCAAAAACGCCACAAAAGCCTGCTCTACGTACTCAAAATACTCTGGTGTAAATCCCCACATATTCATAGAAACAGGGGTCGTAGGTGCGATAACAGTATCCACTCCGTTTTCCGTATATACTATCTTATCACCTACTTCCTCTATCTTCGTACGTTCCACTACATCCGTCAGATAACCATTCGCATCCGTTGCACAGACACCACGGCTCACGCTACCATTCTCGCTCAGCGTATTGGCTACCCGATAGCCTATCATACAATACTTGCCCGTAGTTCCCTCTATGGTCTTCAAATAGTCAGCCAAGATCTGGAACGATTCACGACCATAAAAATCATCTGCGTTGATCACTGCAAAAGGTTCGTTGATAATATCTTTTGCCATCAAGACAGCATGGTTCGTTCCCCATGGTTTCGTGCGTTCTGCATTGTAGGTACTGCCCGCAGGTATGCTATCAACCGACTGAAAACAAACCTCGCACGGCACCTTGTCGGCATATTTCGAGAGTACCACCCTGCGAAAATCTTCCTCAAAGTCTTTCCGAATCACAAATACTACTTTACCAAAACCTGCACGCAGCGCATCAAACACACTGTAATCCATTATCGTTTCTCCATTCGGACCAAGACCATCTATCTGCTTCAGTCCACCATAACGGCTACCCATTCCCGCAGCCAATACAAAAAGAGTTGGTTTCATATCGTTTCTGTTTTATTATGATATTAAAATTATTCAGTGGTATCTATCTCTATCTTACCGCGATGTTTCCTGTGCTTTATCCACAAGCCATACACCTCCGAGCAATTGCCTGCTGTTGTAAACGCTTGTATATGATTCTCGGACATAAACTTCATAAGCGATGCAAACTCGTCTGGCGTAAGCAACGCCTGTATCTCTATATGCTCCTCATTCGTAAAACCGCCTATGACCCTATACAATGAGCATCCCCTCACTAAGTCTTTCACTATATATTGGCGTATTCGCTCGTATTCTGGTGAGAATATACACACCCGTTTGCGGAGACTGATCGTTGCGGAGAAATGGTTGATAACCAAACCGTTGATCCAAGTTCCTACCAAGCCGATGATAACCATTCGGAAATCATTGATAAAGAACGCCGAACAGCATATCAATGCTCCCCCTATCGTTACCGACGTACCAATATCGAAATGGAAATACTTGTTGATGATTTTCGCCAGTATATCCAGACCTCCCGTAGATGCATTAATACGAAATTCTATCGCCTGGCATGCAGACAACAACAGCACGAAGCAAACCAAATCGAACCAGACATCTCCCATACCCAATCCTGCTGACATAACGGAGTCTCGCACCTGCTCCAAGACATTGCCTGCCCTATCCAACAGATAGGGATTACCATGCGCATCCAAGACGGTTTCTCCCCCCTGCAAACGTGCCTGTAACACAGGGTCTGTAATCACCTGATGGGTAAAATTCGTGCTGGGGTAAATACGATCCCACATCTGTGTGAGTGGACCTAATATCATGGCAGTATAGACCGTCTTCGCACCGAACTCATTGCCTATCAACAAGAATGCCAACAACAAAAGGAAAGCATTTATGCCCGACACCAAATACGAAAACGTATCCGCATTACCACCTATCAAAGTGTTTATCACAATGGACAAACCAGAGATAGTACCCACAATCAAGCGACTCGGCATCAAAAAATAATAGACCGCAGCAGCCCCCAACGTCATTCCCAACGTCATTACAACAAGTTCCCGATAGAACTTGCGGGTATGCAACGCATGCCAAAGAGACAAGCACAACCCTTTCCAATACGCAACACTGAAATACTGTTGCAAATAAGCATTCATGGTATTATTTGTTTTTGTGTGTTTTTCTTATGTTTTCCCCCTATCTTCCTCTCTAATGACCAAACGTGCCGTATTTCGTGTAGTCTGACTCAGTAGCACCGTGCGTCCTGCTTTCTCACGCTCCAATAACGCATGCGTAACACCTCTAATCGTTAGCATAGACAGATTTTCGTTGTAGGTCACACGATACCTCTCAGACAGTTGCAATATAGCATCATGCAAATACCTGCTACTATCCACACAAACCGAAATGGTAACAGCAGAAGACTGTATCAAAGACACACGCAAACGGTGCGTCTTGATGACCTCGAAAATATGACTCAGACTCTCCTCCAACACAAAAGAGAAATCTTTTGCGCGCATAGTGATAAGCACCTGATTCTTACGCCAAATATAAACAGGCACACCCACAAGCCGCTTGGCGTCAGCATAAATGACGCTACCTGTTGCCTTCGGATTGGAAAAAGGCTTTACATAGAGCGGAATACGCTTATTCTCCAACGGACGTATGGTCTTGGGATGGATAATCTGCGCCCCCGAATAGGATAATTCCACCGCGTCATTATATGACAACTCGGGTATCAGCACCGTATCTGCCACCAAACGTGGATCTGCGTTCAAGATACCAGGTACGTCCTTCCATATCGTTACCGATTCGGCATCTAAAAAATTGCCAAGCAATGCCGCAGAGTAGTCCGAGCCTTCACGTCCAAGCGTGGTACGCTCGCCCGAGCCTGTACCACCTATAAAGCCTTGTGTAACCACCACTCGCGGACGTTTCTCACGTTTCCAACCCGCCTGTATCTGCCTGCACGAAATGTCCATGTCAACCTGCGCATCCGTATACGTATCGTCCGTACGCAATAACTTGGGCATATTCCACCATTCTGTGGGTACGCCATGACTCAAAAGAAACACGGCCACTATCTGCGTGGACATAATTTCTCCCAACGATACTATCTGGTCATAGTTCTTGTCATACGAATCCGTTTCGCAATACGGCATCGCGTCGGGCAATCGCAAATCAAGGTTGTTTTGCAATCCCAACTCACTCATAATTTGGATATGATAGTCCAATATAGCCTGCCACTCAGCCTGCGCCTCTGCCTTATCCCCTTTCTCCATAGCGGCTACCACGCGCTCCAATGCATTGGTGGTCTTGCCCATAGCAGAGACCACCACCATCAAATCCCCAGGAGTGCATGCCACTATCTCATACAGATTACGCACCCCCGTAGCATTGCGTACAGACGCTCCACCAAACTTAAAGACTTTCATACCCTACCTATGCGTATTGTTTACAGATTCGCCATCCGCATGGCTGTATATGCACCTTCTACACCTTTGTTTCCCAATCTACCTCCCGCACGATCCAAAGCCTGCTGCTTATCCAAAGTAGTCAACACGGAAAAAATCACAGGCACATCTCCTTGCGCATTCAGCATCGTCACACCTTGCGTAACCGATTGGCACACATAATCAAAATGCGGCGTATCTCCTTGTATCACACAACCTATCACCACGACAGCATCCAAATCGGGCGTATCGTTCATCATCCTCGCTGCCGCATAGGTCAACTCTACCGTTCCTGGCACATGCATCAGCAAGATATGCTCCTCCTGCACACCGTGTTTTAGAAACGTATCTATCGCACCTTGCGCCAATGCGAACGTGATTTCGCTGTTCCAATCTGCTACTATAATTGCATAACGCTGATGTTTAAGCACATCAGCGTTAGGTAATTCATCTGCATTATATTTTGACAAGTCAGTAGTCATAACTTATTGAGCAATAGCAATGTATTTATCAATATCCTGTCCTTCTGCCGACATTGGATAATCTGCTTTTATTTGCTCAAAGACTTTCAATGCCGCGCGCTTATTTCCCTGCTCAAGATATACGAGACCTGCCTTTTTAAGACTCATAGGCGCAATCAAATCGTTGCCTGATTTGGCTGCTGCCTCGAATGCAGAAACGGCTTTTCCGTATTCACCCAATTCTACGTACGCATCTCCCAAGAGTTGCGAAGCGGCAGGCTCAATAGTCAAGTCCTTTGCCGAGAATTTCTTCAAGTATGTAGTAGCCTCTTCGTACTCGCCTAACTGATAGTGGCATATGCCGGCATACAAGGCTGCCAATTTACCCGTCTGGTACATAGAATAATCATCTGCTATCTGCTCAAAACCAATACATTCTGCGTCATCGCCATGCAGGGCCTTCTCAAAATCGCCTGCCATAAAATAGACCACCGCCTTGGCATTCTCATTGCTCGCCTCCAACGCTTTCGGCTTGAACACATACTGATTCAGTGCGATAATGCCCAATGCCACAGCCACCACTGCAAGGACACACCAAGTGAGGACATTTGCATTTTTCTCAATCCACAAGCCTGCGGATGACAAGGTTTCGTTCACTTCCTCCAAGTTCTGGTCTTCTTTCTTAAAATCGTTTTTCTTTGCCATATCACGTGTAATTTTATATTTTCGCTTAAACAACTGTGCAAAGGTACAACTTTTTTAGAATATACACAAATTTTTCCCTACTTTTTTCATAAATACCACCGTACAACATAGAAAAAAGAAAAAGTGCCGTACAGCGTATGCTCGAGAAAACTCCTAATGATAGGATTTGAAGTGTGCCTTCCCTTTGTAATCCGACTACCTCATCGCTATAGTATTGCTACTAATCTCCGCGTAGAGTATCGGCACGCCATCGGTCGGTAGGGACTTCGGTAGTTTGAAATTGTTGAGTTTTCCGGTCTCTTGCTGTACGACACCTGTATGTATGCTATCTATTATGCCATCCGAACGTGAAAACCACTCGGTGGCAACGGCTATATATATCACCGGCGGATGTCAATTCGTGCAATTGAAAATCCGTTGTTTGCAGTTGGTATTGATAAGCCGCCTGGCAAATGATATTCTTTCCTCGATACCCTATTCCGCAAGATATATACTGCGTCCTACGGGTGTAGAGAGCATATGTATCCGTTCGAATATCGTTGTAACTAAGCGGATAGGAATGCGTTTCTCCTTTATCTTTGAAGGTGCTTTCATACACATACCCCGCATTGATATACAAGCGCGACACAGGTACTACTTCTAAACCGACTTTCAACGTATGCAAGTCGTGCAGGTCTTTGTGGTGTGCATAGTCGTACTGGAATGACAGCAATCCGTAACGTTTCATCTGGAATGCCAATCCCGCAGTGGTTCGCAGAGGCATACTAAAATTGTCCACAAGCGATGGAGACGCATTACCCGTTGCCACAGTTGTCTCTACCCCCCCTATTTCACTCTGCATCTCTCCATACGTGGAAATAGACAAGGTAGATGCCGTAGGTGTTGTCAAAGAAAAGCCGAAACGTAGCCACTCCACAGGGTGTCCAATCATCCCCACTGCTGCATTCACGCCCAACCCACTCATCAACACATTGCTATAATTCCCCACTTTCTGTCGCGAAATCTCCGATGTCTCCGTATAGTGCTGCGTCTTGGATACGTAGAAAGAAGTGCAACGAACTCCAGCGCCCACAAACCACCGATTGGATATGTTCATTCCCCAATCTACGGCATACTCGTCCATATATCCCAACTCGCGCACATGCACACCACTATTCACTCGCTCTGTCGGCTCTAAATTTGATACCCATTGATTTTTCTCATCACCAAGAGGATGTATCAGTTTTGTATCGTACCCCATAATACTCAACCACCCTACCTCTGAATCGTTCCAACGATTGTCGGCTTGCAGGTATTTTTCTGCCAATCCGTTCGTTTTCATCGCTATCACATCTGCCAACGATGCCTCGGCGTCCGCCACGGAAACGGAATACTCCCGTCTATACTGTCGTACACGGTTGTACGAGATCATCAAATTGTTGAATATCACGCCTTCCGAGCGATAAGGATTGCCAAAATCAAACACCCATGACACCTGCGGCACCTCAAACTTCGCACAGGGTGCGTTCCATTGCCCTGGTGCTGCCGTCATATCCCACTTTTCACCTATTGAGAACAGCATTTCCATACGCCTATACACGCCCAATCCCGCAGGATTGTCCCTTACCGCCGATGGATCTCCACCCACTGCGGTCATAGCGCCCCCCATACCTACATAGCGCGCCGTTCCCATCACGTCACGCTCCGACAGCCTTGCCTGTTCTTGCGCCAACATACTCGCTGCAAGCAAAAGCAGACCTAAACACCCTATGTATCTCTTTGCAAAGGACATTCGTTTGTTCAATACCGTTGAATCACCGCTCTTACCACCGTATCGGAATGTTGCGTGATACTATCCTCTATAAACGTAATGGTTACCCACTGCGGCATCGGTTCATCCTGCATTTCTTCCTGTTCTTCTACAACAAACCGATGGGGCGCGGTCTCGTCTTCCCAATAGTACACATCGTCCAATACATCCCCGCTATACCCCGCCAAGCAAGGTAATAAAACGAGCAGGAACGCAACTATGTACCACTTTGTTTTCATTGTACGTTTCCGTCTTGATTCATCACTCAATACCCTAACTTGCGGAAACCGATGATTTCACGCACCTCTTCTATGGTTTTTTCCGCAGACGCTTCTGCGGCTTGCGCACCATGGCGCATTACCTTATCAAGATATGCCTCATCGTTGGTATATGCCACAATTTTCTCCCGTATAGGTGCACAGAACGCATTGATATCCGCAGCCAACTGCTTCTTCATATCGCCGTAGCGTATGGTCATATTATTGTAAGCATCGTTGAAATAGTCATACGTATCGGGCGTGGACACCAACTCCATCAAGGTAAACAAGTTTTGAATCACCTCGGGTTTCTCTTGGTTGAGCATAGTAGGTCCCGCATCCGTCACGGCTTTCATCACCTTTTTCCTGATAGTCGCTTCGTCGTCACACAGATAGATGGCATTGCCTTCCGATTTGCCCATCTTGCCTGACCCATCTAATCCCGGCACTTTGACTGCCTTGTCCGAGAAATGGAATGACTGCGGCTCCTTGAAATACGCTACATCGTATATACGATTGAAACGTCTTGCAAAAAGCCGTGCCATCTCCATATTCTGCTCCTGATCCTTGCCAACGGGTACTTTATCTGCCTTGTGTACCAATATATCCGCCGCCATCAAAGTAGGATACGTCAGCAGACCTGCATTCACGTTTTCTGGCTGCTTACGCACCTTCTCCTTGAAGGATGTCACCCGTTCCAATTCGCCCAAATAGGCATTCATATTGAAATACAGATACAACTCCAATACCTGTTTCACATCGCTTTGTACGTATATAGGAGCCTTCTCAGGATCTATGCCACAAGCCAGATACTCCGCCAAAATAGTCTTCACCGAATTACGGATATTCTCGGGAGTCGGATGCGTGGTCAGCGAGTGCCAGTCGGCGATAAAGAACAGGCAATTATACTCTTCCTGCATCTTCACGAAACTCTTGACTGCACCAAAATAGTTTCCTAAATGTAAATTGCCCGTCGGGCGTATTCCTGATATTACTTTTTCCATATACACGTTAAATGTCGCAGCGTATTTTAGGTTGCTTTATATTATTACCGGTTGAGTAAAGTGTTTTTCGGTTGGTACTATATCCTACTATTTCACCCGTATAAGGGCTCTGTTTTGTGTATCTGCCCCTGAGTTGTCGGCTACTTGTCGGCTACTTATCGGCTACTTGTCCGCTACTTGTCGGCTACTTCTCGGCTACTTGTCGGCTACTTCTCGGCTACATGACCCGTAAGGATAGCGGAAGGAGATGTCTGTCTAATCTCAGCCTATCGGTAAGGTTCTTGCGATACGTTGGTCTAACGAAGTCAGTGTTTCCGTATTTGCCACCCCAGGAATCTCTTGAATTTTTGCATTCAGCAATTCCATCAAATGGCGATCATCCTTGGCGTACAACTTGATCAACATAGAGTATGCACCCAAGGTAAACTGCGCTTCAACTATCTCAGGAATCTTCTCCAAGTCCGCCGCTACGGATTTATACATAGAACCCTTTTCCAAAATGATTCCTACATACACACATAATTGATAGCCTAACATTTTCGGATTAACCTGATAACCAGATCCCACTATAACTCCGTTGTCGAACATCCGCTGCACTCGCTGGTGAACCGCAGCACGACTGACGCCACACAACTCCGCTACTTCTTTGAATGGGATACGTGCGTTTTTCGTGATAATGCCCAGGATTTTTACATCCAACTCATCTACTTTTTCCATGATTTTGAAGGTTATTGTTTGAAAACTCGTGGCAAAAGTAGTATTTTTTTTGGATATATGCAAGTTTTTGCGTACTTTTGCAAAAATTTTTCCATGGAAAACATTTTCGACTATATAGAAACGCATTCTACGCCCGAGAGTGATATTCTGCAATTCATCACGCGCGATACGTACTGCAATGTCCTAAATCCACGTATGGTATCGGGGCATATACAAGGGAGACTGCTATCTATGTTCAGCCAAATGATACACCCCAAGCGTGTTCTGGAATTGGGTACATTCACAGGGTATTCCGCACTATGCATCGCAGAAGGATTGGCAGACGATGGGCTACTCACTACTATCGAACACAATGACGAACTGGAAGACACGATTCGTCGGAATATATCGCTATCGCCATTGAAAGATAAGATACAACTGGTAATAGCTGATGCCAAACAGTATATGCAATCGCTCTGTGAACCTTTCGACATAGTATTCATAGATGCAGACAAACGCGAATACTCCGCTTATCTTGATTTACTGCTATCTCGCTCACTCACTCCCATAGGAGGATGGATTCTGGCGGACAACACGCTGTGGGACGGACATGTCATCGACCCCGCCTACGACCGTGATGCCCAGACGCTCGCGCTCCGCGATTTCAACGACAAAGTGGCGAAAGATTCCCGTTTGGAGAAAGTGATTTTACCCCTCCGCGATGGGCTCACCATCATCAGACGAAAAGCATAACGATAAACTGAACAACATAAAACAACTAACATTTCGTATTACTATGAATTATCACACATCTATTCTTGCCTTGTTACTCCCATTTCTCGCTGCATGTAACGGCACTGTTCCGCCCACAGAGGGGAACGGAAACGACAGCATTCCATCTATTGAGGATACCGTAGTCACAGATCCTTATATCCCTGCTCCCATAGGTTCATACGCATACGGAGCGGACTGCTCTTGGATTACCGAAGAAGAAGCCGACAGCGTAATTTTCTATGATTCCATCGGCAATCCTATGGAAGGTATGCGGCTGATGCGTGACCACGGTATGAACAGCATTCGCCTGCGTGTGTGGGTGAGCCACAAAACAGGATGGTGCAACAAAGAAGATGTGGTGGTGAAAGCCAAGCGCGCCGCAGCACTGAAACTGCGCGTGATGATTGATTTCCACTATTCCGACTATTTTGCCGATCCCAGCAAACAAAACACACCTGAAGCATGGAAAGACTACACCCTATCGCAACTGATAGAAGCCGTTGAACAGCACACCACCGATGTGCTCAGTACATTGCAAGCCGAAGGGGTCTCTCCAGAGTGGATACAAGTGGGCAACGAGACACGCTGCGGTATGCTATGGCCGACAGGGCAACTTTGGGACAAGAACGGCGACCTTCCAGAAGGCTGGAAGAACTATGCCACACTGACCACAGCAGGCTACAATGCCTGCAAAGCCGTTTTCCCAGAAGCACAAGTGATTGTACATATTGATAATGCGTACGAAAACAACAACTGGTTCTTTCGTAAACTCAAACAAAATGGCGGTAAATTCGATATGATTGGGCTTAGTCACTACCCTATGATGAAAGAATGGACAGGTAAAGACTGGCAGGAGACAAACCGATTGGCGGCTGAAAATATCCAGTCTCTATACAAGGAGTTCCAATGTCCCATTATGGTCGCTGAAATCGGTATTCTATCCGCAAAAGAGAGCGAGGCAGTATCCGTCATTGAGGATTTCCGCAGCCGTGTTGATGGATATGAATATATGAAAGGTATTTTCTATTGGGAGCCACAAATATACAACAACTGGCGTCCTCGAGAGTATATTACCGATGGATGGGGCGCATATAACATGGGCGCATTCACTTCCAAAGGTACACCCAATGCTGCCCTAAAAGCCCTGTGGAAGCACTAATATCACTCGCTGGCTGTATGAAAATCGTTTTTTATCGTATTTTCATTATAAGTGAAATTATATGTGCACCAAATATGAAAATTGATTAAACTATTAAGCAACAAATAGCGTGGAACAATCCGCTACATAACCCTGACCTGACCGCAAGGTGACCGCTACCTGACCGCTCGTGGAACAATGCGAGTAAGCAGAGAGAAGTTTGAGGACCTCGGGAATACTTTTTTACTATTTTGCCTCTCTATTCTATTTATTTTAATGCAGAGAGGGAGTAAATAGCATCCATTTCAATGACGTACACACATTCTATAAATTCTATTCGATCGTATGTTTTCTATCCTATTAGCTATCAGCACATTGCTCACATCGTGGCAATTTGCGTTCGAACAACAAGACCATCAGATACCTGCTGCCAACGAAAAAGTGTGGCAGGAGGTTACTATTCCCCATGATTGGGCGATTTACGGCACATTTGACCGTCAAAACGACTTACAGAACGTTACCGTATGGCAAAACGGCGAAACCTTTCCTTCCATCAAGACAGGACGCACAGGTGGACTGCCTTACATGGGATCTGCTTGGTACAAGACCACTATCTCCACTCCGCAAGCAGAGCGGGTTGCCTTGCTGTTTGACGGCGCAATGAGCGAAGCAGAGGTATATGTAAATGGGCAGAAAGCCACCTTCTGGCCTTATGGATATAATGCTTTCCACGTGGATATCACGCCCTATCTGCGAGAAGGCAGCAACGAGATTTCCGTACGTCTGCAAAACCGCGAACAGTCGAGCCGCTGGTACCCGGGGGCAGGATTGTACCGTAATGTACACTTGATATGCAGCGCGGATGTGTATGTTCCCGTATGGGGTACGCATATCACTACGCCTTACGTAACCAGCGACTTGGCAAGCATAAACCTCAAGACACGCGTAGAGAACGCGCTTGGCAAGCAAATCACACTCGCCACACGCCTTATCCACAAGCAGACTGGCGCAGTTGCTGATTCACTCGTCAGCACCTACGACGTGAAACACAACCTGCCCTTAGAACAGAATTTCACCCTTCACAGTCCGCATCTCTGGTCGCCCGAGACACCGAACATATACGTGGCATACACCCAAATATACGCCAACGGAGAACTCAAAGACGAGGTCAAGACAGACTTTGGTATCCGTAGCGTCCAAATCGTACCCAATGTGGGCTTCCTCTTGAACGGGAAAGTGCGTAAATTCCAAGGAGTATGCCTCCACCACGACTTAGGACCGCTTGGCGCAGCGGTATCCTATGAAGCCATCCGCCGCCAACTGCTCATCCTCAAAGATATGGGCTGTGATGCCATCCGCACCTCTCACAACATGCCTGCACCCGAACTGATTGAACTATGCGACGAAATGGGATTTATGGTGATGTGCGAGCCTTTCGACGAATGGGACTGGGGGAAATGCGAGAACGGCTATCACCGCTTTTTTGAAGAATGGGCAGAACGCGATATGGTGAACATGCTACACCACTTCCGCAACAACCCTTCTATCGTGATGTGGTCAGTAGGCAACGAAGTGCCTACACAGTGTGATCCCCAAGGCTACCAAGTAGCCAAAATGCTACAAGACATATGTCTCCGCGAGGACGGCACACGCCCTTGCACCGCAGGTATGGATCAAGTGAGTTGTGTGCTCGAAAACGGCTTTGCCAGCATTCTGCAAGTGGTCGGTTTGAACTATCGTCCTCATCGCTATGAAGAAGCCTATCAACGCACACCACAACGCCTTGTATTGGGCTCGGAAACGGCATCAACGGTTTCTTCCCGCGGAGTATATCTGCTCCCGGCTATACCCGACAACACCGAGACTATCACCAACATGAATATGCCCGGGGGAAACAGCAAGACCAATCAATGCTCGGGCTACGACCTGCAATACTGCCCATGGAGCAATCTCCCCGACGATGACTTCCGCAATATGGACGACTACCCTTGGACCATCGGACAGTTCGTATGGACAGGCTTCGACTACTTGGGTGAGCCATCGCCCTATGACACCGATGCATGGCCCAGCCACTCCTCCTATTTCGGCATTGTTGATTTGGCTGGTATTCCCAAAGACCGTTACTATCTCTATCGCGCCGAATGGAACAGCAAAGCGCATACCACCCACCTTCTCCCCCACTGGAACTGGCAAGCAGGCGATACCGTTCCCGTGATGGCATACACCGATGCGAACGAGGGCGAACTGTTCCTTAATGGCGTGAGCCTTGGCAGAGTGCGCAAACTGACCAAAGAAGAGGCAGAGGCGGCTGCACAAGCAGGCGACCCCTTGGCACTGCAACGCCGCTACCGTCTGATATGGGACAATGTGCCTTGGCAAGCAGGCGAACTCAAAGTGGTAACAGCATACGGCGAAGCCGTGCGTAAGACGGCAGGCAAGCCGCACCACATTGAACTCTATGAAGAGTCCTATTCCAAAGGCAACGAGAACTTGCATTTCATACGGGTGCAAGTGTGCGATAAAGACGGCAATGTATGCCCTGCTGCCGACCAACTCGTCTCGTTTAGCACGAAGGGAACAGGGCGGTTTGTAGCCGCTGCCAATGGCGATGCTGCCAACCTCGACCAGTTCCATCTGCCACGCCACCATGCCTTTGCAGGTGAACTGACCGTCATCGTGGAAGGCGAATGCACCCTTACTGCTACCGCCAAAGGCATACGAAAAGCCACCATACAAATCCAATAACGTGTTTCATCCTATTCAACGACAAATAACAGCATGACAGTACAAGAATTAAAATCCGCTTTCGCAGCGGCTTACAACCAACAACCTACGGACATCTTTTTTGCCCCAGGACGTGTCAACCTTATTGGCGAACATACCGATTACAACGGCGGTTTTGTGTTTCCGTGCGCACTGAGTTTCGGTACGTATCTGCTACTTGCTCCCAACGAGGACAAAGTGATGCGTTTCCGTTCACTCAACATCCCTGATGTGTATGAGATACCATTAGACAAACTCACCGAAGTGCTGCCTGACAGAGCATGGGCAAACTACCCCATTGGCTGCATTGCACAGTACATCCACCGCGGCATTGCAGTAGCGCAAGGCTACGACATGCTATTCTGGGGCAATGTGCCCTCGGGGGCAGGGTTAAGCAGTAGCGCAGCAATGGAGGTTGTGACGGCATTTGCGTTCAACGAACTGCTCCATACAGGCTACGACCGCACCGAATTGGCTAAAATCGGACAGGCTGCCGAACACGAGTTCGCAGGCGTGATGTGCGGTATCATGGACCAGTTTGCATCGGCACAAGGCAAGAAAGACCACGCCATATTCCTCAATTGCGACACCTTGGAATTTACATTGGTTCCCGTAAAATTAGAAGGTATCAAGGTTGTGATTGCCAACACCCACTCTCCACACCATCTTGAATCAAGTGCGTACAACGACCGTGTGGCACAGTGCAAGACTGCTGTGGAACAGATTAGCAACGTGCAGCCTATCCAGTACTTGGCGGAACTTACGCAAAGCGCATTCGAGAAAATAGAATCGCACATCACGGATACGATTGCCCATCGTCGTGCCCGTCACGTTGTGGGAGAAGTACAACGTACAAAAGATGCTGTCATAGCCTTGCAGCACGGTGAGATTGAAAAGTTCGGAAAACTGATGACCCAAAGCCACATCTCGCTCCGCGATGACTATGAGGTGACAGGAAATGAATTGGACGCCCTGGCTGCCGCTGCATGGGAAATCCCTGGCGTACTTGGAAGCCGTATGACAGGTGGTGGTTTCGGTGGTTGCACGGTTTCTTTGGTCAGAGAAGAAGCGATTCCTACATTCATCGAAGAAGTAGGCAGGAAATACACTGCGACCACAGGACTTAAAGCCGATTTCTACATTGCAGAAATCAGCGATGGCGTGCATCGAGTAGAAGAATAACAGAATGTAAAATATGTTAAAACAAACATTGTGCCACAGCAAATGGCACAATGTTTGTTTATGCAAGGAAAGCAGTCGATGCGTTATCAGGCTAATGGTTGAAACAAAAGATACCTACCATCGTTGTTCAAAACAGTAATTGAACAAGTGATAGCAAAATAAGCAACTGTCTTACTTTTTGTTTTAGGTAGATGGGTATGACTCCTCCTTAGGCTCTCCACTGCTTTTCGGCTACTTGACCCGTAGATGACCCGTAGATGACCCGTAAGGACATCGGGTTTTTACAGACAAGTGGTCGATATATGGAGAGCAAAACATACATAGCGACAAGGAGACAGGTGATAGAAAAAAAGGCAGATTTTGTAACATTTTGTTTCTTGGACTCAAGCAGTTTCAATGCAACCGATTACGTCTTATGACCCTAATTTTGCGCATAGGCTATGCAATGATTGTATTATGAAACAAATCGTATTAGTTGTCTTTTTTTTATGTCTTGCCACAGCATCGGCAATGGCTCAGTATGTGGTAACGGGTAAGGTGGTGAGTGCTACCGACGGTAGCGTGTTGGAAATGACTACCGTACGGCTATTTCGCTACGAAGGCAACGATTCTACCATGCTACAAGGAGCACAAACAGATTTCGAAGGCGAATTTTACTTGACCCATATCCCCAAAGGGCAGTTCAAACTGTTTGTTTCCAACATCGGCTATAAAGAGAAGGTATTGAACGTAACAGTTTCCAACAAGGATGTGGATTTGAAGTCTATCCGCCTCCAAGAAGATGTACAGGTGCTGGCAGAAGTGCAGGTGCAGGGACGCGCAGCGGAGATGACGGTAAAAGGAGACACCATAGAATACAACACCGCAGCGTACAAAGTCAGCGAGAATGCCATGGTAGAAGACCTCCTCAAAAAAATGAATGGAGTGCAGGTGGATGAGCAGGGAAATGTAACCGTCAATGGCGAGACAATCACCGCTGTGCGCATAGACGGCAAGAAATTCTTTGGCAACGATGTCCAGTCTGCCACCAAGAATATACCTGCGGAAATGATTGCCAAGATTCAGGTCATCGACGAGAAATCAGAAACTGCCAAACTAACAGGATTTGAGGATGACGAAACCGAACATATCATAAATCTAAGCCTTAAACCCGACCGGAAAAAAGGACTGTTCGGAAAATATGCAGGTGCATTGGGCGCAGATATGGTTACCGAAAACGAGCATTGGTTCAACTATGGCGACCCTGCCTATGGCGCAACTGCCACTGAGCGCGCCACACATTTCTTTGAAGATGACTTCCGCTACAATGCCAACATATTTACCAATCTACTGTTAGGAGAAAGCCAAACCACGATTATCGGTTCTGCCAACAATACCAACGAGGTACGTATGGGACGAGGACGGGGCAACTTTGGGCAAGATGCTAATGCAGGTATCACCCGCAGCGAAAACCTCGGTGCGAACACGAACATTGACTTCGGAGAAAAAATCAGCAAACGGGACGAGCAGACAAGTCTTCTCTTGGGCGGCGACTTATCATTTAGCCATGCCAACAACAACACCCGTTCCGAAACCAACAAAGAGCAGTATGCGGGCGATATAACGTTTCTAAACAACGACTCAACGAATAAACTTTCACAAACCTGGGATGTAAATCTACGCTTAGAATTGGAATACCAAATCGACTCCATGAACAAGTTGATTATCCAACCCACACTCTCCTACACCAACAACTCTTCTGTGGGTACGGATGACTATACCTACCATCGTTCGGACAGCATTGTCAACGATGGATACCAACACCAAGCAGATACCTCCCGTACCATAGACGCAGGATTGCGCGTGACCTACAACCACAAGTTCCAACACCCAGGACGGTCTATTACCTTAAACGGTCGCATAGGCTTTTCGAATACCGATGGATACGCGCAAACTTACGCATTCGACAATCTTGCTAACCACAGCACGGTTGACCAATACACCAACTCGCTTTCCAATGCTTTGTCCTACCATATCCGTGCTTCCTACGTAGAACCCATCTATAAGACAAACCACCTATTGGAAATAGCAGTTCGTCTTGCCGGCAATAACAGGCGTTCACAAAAAGATCAGTACAGCGCCACGGACGAAATCAACCTATTGCTCACACAGCCAATTTATCTATACGACTCTATCTACTCGAATGCACTAAGCAATGACTTTTACAGCGAACAGTTGGAACTCAACTACCGCTGGCTCACCGAGAAAACCGACTTGACAGTCGGCGTGCGGGGTATCACCTCACAGACCCATTCCACCACCTGCTATGGCGGCACGCTTGCCCGTGACACGACGGTGTATTCATGGAACGTAGCCCCCTCGGTCAATTTCCGCTACAAATTCGGTAAGAAAGAGTTTGCCCGCCTACGCTACCGTGGCTATGTAACGCAACCTACCATCACACAGATGGAACCCGTTCGTAACAACTCAGATGCTATGAACGAGACCATCGGTAACCTGTCCTTAGTACCCGCCTTCCGCCACCATTTCTTTGGTATGTATTCCCGCTTCAACGAAGCACGTTTCTCTTCTATCATGACGGGACTGCGCGGGGCTTTTACACAGAATGCATTGGTGAACAATACGCTGTACGATGCCAATGGAAAACGATATAGGCAAACCGTAAACGCGGATGCCTTGCCCTTTGAAATCAGTGCGGATTTCATGTACAACACACCTTTCTACAACAAGATGTTCCAATTCAACACGCGCACCACGGTGGGTTACAACCAGCGTGTAGCCTATACCTCTACCATTGATGCAGTGCTTGACAGTGAGAGTGATTTAACCACGCTGCCTATGGGTAGTCGGTCGCTTACCAATAATGTACGAGCATCCGAAGATGTATCTTTGCGGTTTACGCACGATATAGCGGATATCGGTATGCGGGCTAACGCAACGTATAGTTATACTACCAACAATACTACTACGGCAAGCACAAGCAATGTATTTGACTGGACGATAACAGGAGACATCCAGTTTCATATACCGCGTTCGTGGACGCTCTCTGTGGATTGCAGTTATACAGACCGATATGGCTATGATTTATCGGGAAAAGTGAACGAAGTGATACTCAATGCCGAGATAGAAAAGACATGGGGAAATGCTACGCTCACGCTACAAGCCTACGACCTCCTACACCAAAAGAAAAACATTGTTCAGGTGGTCAGCGACAACACCGTTTCATACGCGAAATACAACACCCTACCCACCTATTTCATGCTTACCTTTTCCTACCGACTGAATCGTATGGGCAACCTAAAAGCCTCGGGGATGGGAGGCTATATGCAAAGCATGATAGAAGGCGGCAATCGCTCCAATCCTCCCGCTCCGATACCACCCCCTCGCCGCTGAGTCGCCAACGCGTCAGTACGGTATCCTATATGTGTTACAACCGCACTGTGAATATAATAGTCCTCTTGTTTGTCGTTGGCAGTACAAACAAGAGGACGTCTTTTATGCCTATGTGGATGGGCTTAGTATGCCTCACTGGCATTGGGGAAGGAACCGTCGCGAACAGCCTCGGTGTAGCGGGCGACGGCAGTCTTGACCTCTTCTGCCAACTCCGCAAAGTGGCGCAAGAACTTCGGCTTGAAACCTGTGTTCAAGCCCAACATATCGTGCAGCACGAGTACCTGTCCACTCGTTTCGCTGCCTGCACCAATGCCGATGGTAGGGCAAGAAATCGCATCTGTCACCTGCTTTGCCAATGCCGAGGGTATCTTCTCCAGAACGAGGGAAAACACGCCTGCTTCGTCTAATAGTCTGGCATCGCGCAACAGTTTCTCTGCCTCCTGCTCCTCTTTGGCACGCAGTCCATAGCCTCCAAACTGATTGACACTCTGTGGGGTCAGCCCCAAGTGTCCCATCACAGGGATACCAGCCTGCACAAGGTGCCTGATAAGAGGTAGTATCTCCTCGCCACCTTCTAACTTCACCGCATCTGCCCCACTCTCTTTCATAATACGAACAGCATTGCGCACGCCTTCCTCTTCGCTCACCTGATAACTGCCGAACGGCATATCCACCACAACCAAGCAGTGGTGCGAGCCGCGTACCACTCCTTTTGCCAGAAAAATCATCTCATCCATAGTGATGGGCAACGTATATTGGTTTCCGCAGACTACGTTGCTTGCGCTATCGCCTACCAATATCATATCCAAGTCCGTCTCGTTGAGCAGACTTGTCAGCGTGAAATCATAACTGGTCAGCATCGTAATCTTCTCACCATTGTTCTTCTTTTGACGTATTTTAGCGGTCGTCATCCGCGTAGTCTGAACATGTACTGACATAATCATTGCTTTTTGAAAACAGCACAAAGGTACTGCTTTTTCACGGAATCCCCAAAAGATATTTGCATAATTCCACAAAAAGTACTACCTTTGCGGCAAACTATAAAGATACACCGTTTATCATCCCGCGTCCTATGGCTCGTCATACACCTATTTGGATATCCGTTTTGCTGTCTTTTTCTCTGCTCCTATTCTTTGTGTTGGATTTGTGCTTGGGTTCTATATGGCTCAATCCTCTCTCTATCCTCAGTGGAGACACAACGGAACTGACACGGCAGATACTCCTTAACCTACGCTTGCCAAAAGCCATCACTGCCCTATTGGCGGGTATGGGCTTATCGGTTTCCGGACTGCTGATGCAAACCCTATTCCGCAACCCCTTAGCAGGTCCTTATACCTTGGGCGTTTCATCAGGTGCGAGTTTAGGTGTAGCCATTCTCACGATGTGCAGCGGCACATTCATGGGTATTAGCGGCTCTTCGTTTGGCATCTTCGGTGCGGCTATCATAGGTGCTACATTGGTATTGCTCCTCGTAATGGGTATTTCCCACAAAGTCCGCAGCAATGTGTCGCTGCTGATTGTGGGTATGATGTTTGGCTCTATCGCGGGCGCATTGGTGAATCTCATTCAGAATTTCTCCAATCCCGACTCGCTCAAACTGTTTATCGTATGGACATTGGGTTCGCTAAGCAGCGTCACATGGCAGCAGATACCTATTCTGGTCGCTGTCATCGGTACGGGTATGCTTCTCTGCCTGTTTCTCATGAAGCCCTTAAATGGATTGGCATTGGGCGAAGAATACGCACGAGGCTTGGGGATACACATTGAGCAGATGCGACTCTGGATAGTGGTTGCTACGGGACTATTGGCAGGCGGTATCACTGCCTACTGCGGACCTATCGCTTTTATCGGTGTGGCAGTGCCGCACATCGCGCGGGGTGTGTTGCGCACCTCCAACCACCGCCTTACACTGCCAGCCACCGCGTTAATAGGCGCAAACATCATGCTCATATGCGATATGCTCTGCTCCATATTTACCTATCCTCTACCCATCTCCACCGTCAGCGCCCTATTCGGCGCGCCCATTATCATCTACATCATCCTTCGCAACAAAGCCTAAGATACGCGCACTGTACTGATACGTAGCGCGGCATATATCGGCTATCATCTTCGCATTCTCACTGTCTGACTCCTGCGAATCTTGGATAAGCACCACGACGTAGCATTTGTCGCCATTAGGGAGGTAGACCACTCCCGCATCGGCATCGCATATCTGCACACCATTGTCCAAGCGATCAGAATGACCCGTCTTATGCCCTATCCTAACGCCTTCTGGCAGTCCCGCCAGGAGTTTGTCCTTGCCCGAAGCACAGCGGAGCATGGTTTCTTCCAAGAAAGCAAAGTGCGCCTCGGTCAAGACAGGCCCGGTATATACTTTGCGCAGTAGTTGCGCTATTGCCAAAGGCGTACTCCAATTATTATAGCACTTCATCAGGTCAATATGCATATCGTTTTCCGTCTCGGTGAAGTGCTGTCCGCGAATGCCCAAAGACTGGATATAGGCATCCACGTTGTCAATGCCGCCCACAAAGTCTATCAGCCAATCGCAGGTATTGTTGTCACTCAGCACCACCGTATAAGTGATGATATCGCGGTACGTAATATGTACACTTTGGTTAGGGTATTTATCCCGCATCGGACTATATGTATTGTTCCGTATTTGTGCCTGTTCTATGCACACCATGCTATCCAATGCGATCCCCTTTGACTCCATCTGCTTCAATGCCGCTACGGCAATATGGAATTTGAAAACACTCATTATAGGATAGCGGTTGTCGTTCGCTACGGTAACGGTATCATTCCCCACGATAACCGCTACACCCACCTTAGCACGTTTGTCTTGAATGGTTTTCTCTATTTCTTGCCGCAAATCCTGCCCATAGACAGCCACGCAACCTATACAGCAACACAAGATAGATAAGATATGTCTTTTCATTGTTTTGTCATAGCAAATAACTGTTCTGTTTGTCTATCTTCGGGAACAACAAGAGCGTAACGAATACCGTTTGATAGGTTCGTTACGCTCCCATATGGAAAGCCTTATCTGTTATTTCACCTCTTCAAAGTCAACGTCCTCTGCGCCACCGTCATTCTTGCCATTGGAAGAACTATTGCCTGCGCCTGCGTTGCCATTGAATCCGCCTGAGAAATCCGCACCTTGCGCACCTTGTGCACCTGCGTTCTGCGCGTTGTACATCTCTGCACTTGCTGCTTGGAAGGCAGTCATAAGGGCTTGGTTGGCTGCCTCGCACGCATCTGCATCTTTTTTCTCGTATGCGTCCTTGAGGTTTTTCAACGCCTCCTCGATAGGTGCTTTCTTGTCGGCGGGCAGTTTATCACCGAGTTCTGCGAGTTGTTTCTCGGTCTGGAAGATAGTAGCGTCTGCGCGGTTGAGTTTGTCTATACGCTCTTTCTCACGCTTGTCTGCCTCGGCATTTGCCTCTGCCTCTGCTTTCATACGCTTGATCTCTTCGTCGCTCAATCCACTCGAAGCCTCAATACGAATCTTCTGCTCCTTGCCCGTAGCCTTGTCTTTTGCCGTTACGTTCAAGATGCCGTTAGCATCAATATCAAAGGTTACCTCAATCTGCGGTTCACCACGTCTTGCAGGCATGATACCATCCAAATGGAAGATACCGATTTGCTTGTTCTGCGCTGCCATAGGACGCTCGCCCTGGAGTACTTTGATTTCTACGCTCGGCTGGTTGTCCACGGCGGTGGTGAATGTCTCCGTCTTCTTGGTCGGGATGGTGGTGTTGCTCTCAATCATCTTGGTCATCACACCGCCCATCGTCTCAATACCAAGGCTCAACGGTGTTACATCAAGCAACAATACGTCTTTCACCTCGCCCGTGAGGACACCACCTTGGATAGCCGCACCAACAGCCACTACTTCATCGGGGTTCACACCTTTGCTCGGCGCTTTGCCAAAGAACTTCTGTACGGCTTCTTGGATAGCAGGAATACGTGTGGAGCCACCAACAAGGATAACCTCGTCAATCTCTCCCGTGCTTAGACCTGCCTTCTGCAACGCCGTGCGGCAAGGTGCAATAGTACGCTGTACCAAATCATCCACCAACTGCTCAAACTTCGCACGGGTCAAGGTCTTTACAAGATGGGCGGGTACTCCATTCACAGGCATAATATAAGGAAGGTTGATTTCTGTGGTCGTCGTGTTGGACAACTCGATTTTTGCCTTTTCTGCTGCCTCTTTGAGACGTTGCATAGCCATAGGGTCTTTCGAGAGATCAGCACCGCCATTCTCGTTCTTGAACTCCTGTACGAGCCAGTCGATAATGCGATGGTCGAAATCATCACCACCAAGGTGGGTGTCGCCATCCGTGGCTTTTACCTCAAATACGCCATCACCCAACTCCAGGACACTCACATCGTGGGTACCACCACCACAGTCGAACACTACAATCTTCATGTCTTTGTTTGCCTTGTCCAAACCGTATGCCAAAGCGGCTGCGGTAGGTTCGTTTACGATACGACGCACATTCAAACCTGCGATTTCGCCTGCCTCCTTGGTAGCCTGACGCTGCGAATCATTGAAATAAGCAGGCACGGTAATCACCGCTTCCGTTACTTCCTGACCAAGATAGTCCTCTGCTGTCTTCTTCATCTTTTGGAGGATGATAGCCGAAATCTCCTGTGGCGTATATAAACGTCCGTCAATATCCACACGCGGGGTGTTGTTGTCGCCCTTGGTTACCTTGTATGGCACGCGGGCAATCTCCGTAGCAAGACGGTCGTAGGTCTCGCCCATAAAACGCTTGATACTATATACAGTTTTCGTTGGGTTGGTGATAGCCTGACGTTTCGCAGGGTCACCCACTTTGCGCTCGCCCCCATCTACAAATCCTACCACAGACGGCGTAGTACGTTTGCCCTCAGAGTTTGCAATTACGATAGGTTCGTTGCCTTCCATCACTGCTACGCAGGAGTTGGTTGTTCCTAAGTCAATACCAATAATTTTGCTCATAGTTGTATGTTTTTTTCGTTAATATTCTTTGTTTGTTCTTTCTTTGTGTACTGGGCTGTTGGTTGATAGCTTCTCTGGCTCTTTGCCACCCGAGTCGCTTATTCAATTACAAACATTGTGCCAAGTGCTGAAACTGACATCTTTCCTGCCAAAATGGCAGAACAAGGACTGACAAGCAGTTCGAAAAATAGCATACAAGCATATCCCGTAAAAATCAACAAATAGTACGGTATGCAAAAACATCTGATAGGACAGCGGGAGAAGGTTCGTAAAAAACAGAGGTACAGCAGAGTCAATTACGCTTTGAGGAAAAGAGTGCTTTTTTCGACATATCCGCAGTCCTTTTTGTGCCTTATTGTTTACAAAGGCCTCATCCTACGATTATGCTTTCGTAAGATGAGGCGCATAGTACGTAACTCGTTTTACAAATCAGTTGAGGTCGTAGCCATAGTGGCGGAGACGGGACTGGTTGCTACGCCAGTCTTTGTCCACCTTGACGAAGAGTTGCAAGAATACAGGTTTTTGGAAAAACTCCTCTATATCGGCGCGGGCTAACGAACCAACACGTTTCAATGCCGTGCCTGCCCTGCCGATGATGATACCCTTCTGGCTCTCGCGCTCGACATAGATAATAGCACTGATACGGATAAGTCCATGCTTGTGCTGCGCGGAAGGTTCTTCCTCCTTGAAAGCCTCCACCTCCACCTCTACGCTATATGGAATCTCCTTGTCGTAGTTGAGCAAAATCTTCTCACGGATAATCTCATCCACAAAGAAACGCGCAGGCTTGTCGGTCAACTGGTCTTTCGGGAAGAAAGGCGGACACTCGGGCAAGGACTCACGCACAGCATCGAAGAGTTGCGCCACACCGAACTTCTCGCGCGCCGAGATAGGCACTATGGTCGCCTGTGGTAAGGTCTTCTGCCAGAAAGCGACCAACTGCTCCAAGGTATCCTGTGTGGTGAGGTCTATCTTGTTGATAACCAAGAACACCTTCGTGCGCGAAGAGGTCATCTGCTTGACCTTATCCAAGAAATCGGCGTTGCGGTCGGGATTGTCTTGCACGTCCGTCACATACAGCAACACATCGGCATCCACCAACGCAGAGCGGGAAAACTCAAGCATCTGCTCCTGCAACTTGTAGTTGGGATGCAGCACACCTGGGGTGTCGCTATACACCATCTGGAAATCCTCCCCATTGACGATACCCATAATGCGATGGCGGGTGGTTTGCGCCTTCGACGTGATAATCGAAAGGCGCTCCCCTACCAACGCATTCATCAAAGTGGATTTCCCGACATTGGGATTACCGACGATATTTACAAAACCAGCCTTGTGCATTAGAAGTCCAAATCAAGCGGTGCAAAGAGGCGTGCCTTGGAAGGTTTCACAAACTTGCCAAACTTCGCTTGCAATGCCTTCTGATCAATCAGTTTCGGATCACCGACGAGGATGATGGTAATGGGCTGACCTTGGATATTCTGTACATAAAAGTCCTTGATTTGCTCAAAAGTCAGGTTATCAATGAACTCTTTGTTGTACAACGCAGGGTCAATAGTATAGCCCATCTCACCCCACTCCTCGTATACATAGGGCTTGTTACGGAACGAAGGCTTGCTGATTTGACCGTACTGACGCAAAGCAGTCTTCACCGCTTCAATACGCTCGGGATACTCAGGCATAGAATCCAGGAGATTCATAAATACCTCGATAGCATCTGCTGCCTTGTCGTTCTGGGTACCGATATAACCCATAAAGTACGCATTCTTGCCAGGACGAGCACCTTGGCGCATCGTACCTGATGCCGTATATGCCATAGAGCGTTTCTCGCGAATCTCATCCAGCACGATGCCCGTGAAACCGCTTGAGAAATACTGGTTGAAGGCCTGGAAAAGTACAGCCTGGTCTTTATCATATGGCTTGCCATTGAAATAGAAATAGATGGTAGCCTGCTGTACGTTGTTGTTCGGCAAGAAATAGATTTGCGTCTTGTCATAGGACTTACGGTCGCGGATGACAGGTGAGTTGGAAGGAATGACACCTTCCTGCAAAGGCAGATTACCCGTCAAGATGGTCTTCACCTCATCAACGGGTTTCTGCCCGCAGTAGTAGATGTCCAACGCATAGCGGGTTGCCGCCAAGAACTCGGATTTCAGTTTTACCTCATTCAGGTAATATATATCCATAAACGGCACGACATCAATGAAATGCGATTTCTCACCGTACAACACATATTCCATTAACGCACTGGATTGCACGCCATCCATCTTTGCCAACATGAAACGGCTGGACAACTCGCTACCCTTGACGGCATCGAACTGGCGTTCATCGAACTTAGGGAACAACATCTGACGCTGTACCAAATTGCAAATCTCTGCCAAATTCTTTTCGTTACCCGAAATAGAAACGTAGAAATAACTGTCTCCAACACCATAACTGCAGCGTCCTCCTAACTCAGCCAACTGACGGCGGAACTCTTGCGGAGTGGTCTCGGGCATAATGCCTGCCATATTCATCAGTTGTGCCACAGGGTCAAGCATAGGCTTTTCGGCTGTTCCGACACCATAGCGCAAGGTAATGGAGAATACATCGTTCTGCGGATTGGTAGAATAGCGGAGATTGATATTCTCGTCAATAGCAACTACCTGCACATCATTGAAATCCACAAAAGTCTGCTTCACCTCGTCACTTGGCAACTGCTTGAACGCCTTGGCGTACTCTGTCTCCTGACTGTTGATAAGGTCAAGCGGCTTGATTTTGGGTTTTGCCAATTTATTCTTCTTGGGTTTGCCTTCATCAAACGAAAGGGTCAGGTGGTCTGCATTGAGGTATTTCTTTGCTACACGCGCGATATCTTCCTTGGTAAAGGCCTGTATCCTGGCATTCTCCTCGAATATGTCGTCGATAGGCAGACCATAGATAAAGCAGTGTACAAGGTTGTTGATCTTCGCACTGGAATTTTCAAATATCAGTTTGAAGTTCTGCTCGTACTCTGCCTTTACCGTATTGAACAGCCAATCGGGTATATCTCCGCTTTTGAGTTTGTTTACCTCTGCCATCACGGTCTTCTCGGTAGCCATATTGGACTCGTACGAACGCTGGTTGGCATCGTAGTAAGGCACGGCTTGAATCATGATACGACCCTGGTCACGACGGGTATCCAAGGATGCATACGCATTCGTCACCTCACCGTCCATAGAGAGGCGATCCAAAAGACCTGTGCTGGAAGAGTTGTTGAGCAAGGACATGACAAAATCCAACGCCAACGCGTCTTCGTCCGTCACAGACACTGCGTCCCATACCCAGAATACCATAGGATAGTAGCCTACACGGAAACTCTTCTTGGGATTGCCTGCATAAGAGGTCTTGGGATACGTAGCACGCTCAGGCAAGTCCTTCGGCACTAAGCGACCGAAAGTCTCCTCAATCATCGGCTTGGTACGCTCGGTATCAAAGTCACCCACGATAATAAGTGCCATGTTGTTAGGCACATACCACGTATTGTAAAACTCAATGAGTTTGCTCAATCGCGGATTCTTGAGGTGCTCAGGCAGACCGATTACATCACGCTCGTAAGGGTGTCCCTTGTAGATGTTTTCAAACAAGTCCTGGCGCACATGGGTCATAGGGTTGTCCTGGTACATATTGTACTCTTCAAACACATTCTCCAACTCCGCCTGGAACGTACGGAACACAGGATCTATGAGACGGTCGGAGAAAATGGTGAGCCACTTGTACATATTGGACGCCGGGAAGGAGTTGTGGTAGCAGGTCATATCGTATGACGTATAAGCATTCACACCCGTTGCTCCAATACCGTCCAACAGGATGAAGAAGTCCTCGCAAGTAGCGTATTTTGCCGCCTCAATAGACTCCTCGTTGATACGTGTGATGTAGTACTCTCTCTTCTTGGGATCGGTTTCCAGCGCACAAGAGTCGTACAATGCGATAATCTGCTCATAGTGGGGCTTTTCCTTCTCCCAATCCAATGCGCCGATACGCTGTGTGCCTTTGAAAAGCATGTGTTCAAGATAGTGTGCGAGACCCGTGTATTCCGCAGGCTCGTCAATAGCACCCGCACGCACTGCAACATAGCCCGTGACGTCTGGCTTATTGTGGTCTTCCCACAACAAAACCGTCAAGCCGTTGTCCAGTTTGTACTCCGTCAGCCCTTCACGGGACTGTCCGAACGCCAACCCGCAAGTGGTCAGCAGTGCCAAAGCGGATAAAAACAGTTTTTTCATCTTTTTGGTGTATTTGTGTTAATAAATTTGTTGGTTCTCTATTCTTAGGCGAGCGGCGTCTTATCCTATCTCCAAAAGGACTTTACCGCACTTGCCTGACTCCATGACATCAAAACCTTGCTGGAAATCATCGAACGCAAAACGGTGGGTAATGACAGGCGACAGGTCTAAGCCACCAAGCAGCATCTGCTCCATCTGATACCAAGTCTCCCACATACGGCGTCCCGTGATGCCCTTGATAGTCAGCGCATTGAAAATCACATCCGACCAATTGACCTTGGTGTCATCAGGAAGGATACCCAATTGGGCGATATTTGCCCCTTTATACATATGGGCGATCATATCGTTGAAAGCAACAGGCGCACCCGACATCTCCAAACCGATATCAAACCCCTTGATACCCAACTGCTTCATGGCTTGCTCAACCGTCTCGCCTTTCGAACCGTCCACCGTAAGCGTAGCCCCCATCTTCTTTGCTATCTCCAAGCGCAGGGGATTGATATCGGTAACCACAATATGCTTGGCACCTGCATAACGACAGATACCCGCAGCCATCGTACCGATAAGACCTGCACCCGTGATAAGGACATCCTCGCCCAAAAGCGGGAAAGCAAGCGCGGTATGCGTGGCATTACCGAAAGGATCCATAATCGCCGCGAAATCATCGGATATCTCAGGGCGCACAGGAACGATATTCGACTCGGGGATAGTGACATACTCTGCAAACGCGCCGTCCTTGCCAAAGATGCCCACAGACAGGCTGTTCTCGCAGACATGCCCCATTCCGCGGCGACAATTGCGGCACTTGCCGCAGACGATATGCCCCTCTGCCGTGACACGCTGTCCCACCTTGGTATTACGCACGCCGGCACCTATCTCTACCACTTCACCCACGAACTCATGCCCCATAATATATGGCGGCGTGCAATGGCTCTGCGACCATTTGTCCCATTTGTACATGTGCAAATCCGTGCCGCAGATAGCGGCTTTCTTCACCTTGATGAGCACATCATTCACGCCTACCTCCGGCATAGGCACTTCTTCCATCCAAATGCCGCGTTCCGCGTAACGTTTCACTAACGCTTTCATGATTTCAGACAGTTTTGATAAGAATATGTTTTACATTTACCCCGCAAAGGTACGTTTTTTTTTTCGTATGTGCAAATAAAAATCGTTTTTTCG
>X363_Desmarests_Spiny_Pocket_Mouse__coassemble_179_pt1 | contig 47636 bp, 42 predicted proteins | sample X363_Desmarests_Spiny_Pocket_Mouse__metabat2_low_PE_030 | metagenome-assembled genome bin X363_Desmarests_Spiny_Pocket_Mouse
AGTTTAAACCTACGTCTAAACTGCCTCACTTAGGACACAGAAAATTCACTTTGAACGATATTGGCACAAAGGTAGTCATTTATTTTGATATGTGCAAATTTCCATGTGTTTTTTCGTAAGCGTAGCCAAATCGCATATGAAATTCCGAGTATATGAATGGGACAGACGAAAGCGTAAGGAGGGCTGCACAAAGTCGGCAATTGTATGGGAAATAGGGGTAGAAAAGCGATTAGAAAAGGATGTTTTGGTTTAGTTATTTTAATAATTAAACAGGTGTGTTTTGGCTCAAAAACGGCTTTTTGACCGCATTTTTGCCATTTTTTGTTGCGATAATGTTCCGCTTATGTTATGGGTATGTTATGGGTATGTTATGGGTATGTTCCGATAAAGACAGACAATTGACAGACGATTGACACGGAGAGGGCTGTTATGTAAAATTATATTAATTTCAAGAGAGAGGAAAGAGGAGGGGAATGGACGGGGGAGGAAGGGCTTTTTCGAGGGGGAAAGAAGCGAGTGTTTTGGCTTTTTTAGGGAGGAGGGGGCGACTATTCGATTTTTCAAAGGAGCGGAGAATGGAGAAAGAAACCTTTTCGATGGAGCGAGATTTCGATTGGTTCGATTTTTCGAAGAGGTAGGAGAAGGGAGAAAGAGACCTTTCGAAAGGACGAGATTTCTATTTTTTGAGAGGGCGGAGATGTGGTATGGGGCAAGGGAGATATAATAGCCCCGACAAGAGACTGGCGTAAGGCAGGATGTGAGGACTTGATTTGGGTGAGGAGTGTTGTGGGGGAGATAGTGCGTGGGGATGCGGGTGGGTATTGCCACAAGGCTGTGCAAAAAGAGGTTAGATTCCTGAATAGGTATGCGGGGAGGCTACAACACGCAATAGGAGGCGGTTGCCATAGTTGACCTATGCACAAAAAAGAAAAATTTGTGTATGTCAGAAAAAAGCAGTAACTTTGCACGCCCGTTTGGGGATTAGAAACAACAGCAAGACAGTATGATAACAATAGAACAACTCAAAGACATTCGACAAAGGGCAGAAAAACTGAAACAGTATCTCGCCATTGACGAAAAACGCATTCAACTGCAAGAAGAAGAACTGCACACACAGACACCCGAATTCTGGGAAGACGCCAAAGCCGCAGAAGCACAGATGCGCAAAGTGAAAAGCATCAAACGATGGATAGAAGGGTATGAAGGCGTGCGTTCTGCCGTGGAAGAGTGGAACTGGCGTTTGAATACTATAAGGAAGAGTTAGTGAGCGAGGAAGAAGTGGACACCGCATACAACCACGCCACAGAGGAAGTGGAGAACCTTGAAATGAAGAACATGCTCTCGCACGAAGAAGACCAGATGCCCGCCGTACTCAAAATCGTGGCAGGCGCAGGCGGCACAGAAGCACAAGACTGGGCGGAACAACTGATGCGTCTGTATCAGCGCTACTGCGAGAAACACGACTACAAGACCACCATCACCAACCTGCAAGAAGGAGACGAAGCAGGTATCAAGACCGTGACATTCACCGTAGAAGGCGATATGGCATACGGATACCTCAAATCGGAAAACGGCGTACATCGGCTTGTGCGCGTATCACCCTACAACGCACAAGGCAAACGAATGACCTCGTTCGCATCGGTGTTTGTAGTCCCCTTGATAGACGACAGCATAGACATCACCGTAGACCCCGCAGGCTTATCGTGGGACACCTTCCGCTCCTCGGGCGCGGGCGGACAGAACGTGAACAAAGTGGAATCGGGCGTGCGTCTGCACTACAAATTCATCAACCCGCTCACCAACCAGCCCGATGAAATCGTAATCGAAAATACAGAAACCCGCGACCAGCCCAAGAACCGCGAGAATGCACTACGTCACCTGCGCTCGCAACTCTACGAATTGGAATTGGAGAAACGCCGACAGGCAGCCGCCAAAGTGGAGGCGGGCAAGAAGAAAATCGAATGGGGCAGCCAGATACGCTCGTACGTATTCGACGACAGACGCGTGAAAGACCACCGCACCAACTACCAGACCAGCAACGTGAACGCGGTGATGGACGGCGACATAGACGCGTTCATCAAGGCATACCTCATGGAGTTTCCTGACTAATTTCAAGGCATACTGATGCTCTCCAAATCGGTGAAAGGATACCTATTGGCAGCAGTGGCAGAAGTAACATACGGGATGAACCCGCTATTTACCCTGCCGCTCTACGCAGAGGGGATGGACGCAAACTCCGTACTCTTCTTCCGCTATCTATTCGCCCTACCCGTATTGGCAGGGATGATTATCTGGCGGGGACGTAGTTTTCGCATAGAGAAACGGGACATTCCCCTACTTGCCCTCTTCGGCATGCTGTTTGCGCTGTCGTCGCTGACGCTCTATATGAGTTACAACTACATGGACGCAGGAATAGCCTCGACCATGCTGTTTGTGTATCCCCTGATCGTTGCCGTGCTGATGTGGCTGTTCTTCAAGGAGAAACTGACCGTGCATACCCTGCTCTGCATCGGAATGGCGTTGTCGGGCATCCTACTACTCTACAAAGGCAGCGACGGCAGCACGCTATCCACGGTAGGGACGCTGCTTGTGATGGGGTCTGCATTGTCCTATGCCATCTACCTGGTGGGCGTTGACCACGGACGGATACAGACAATCGCCTCGCTGACGGTAACCTTCTACGTGCTGCTCTTCGGCTGGACGATATTTGCAGGTACTGCGCTGTGCAACGGCAAAGGGATAATTCTGCCGCCTGCCGACAAATGGTATCTATGGTTCAATATGGTGGCGTTAGGCATATTCCCGACCGCCATATCGCTACTGTGTACAACCCAAGCAATCAATTATATAGGTCCTACCCCCGTGGCGATATTAGGCGCATTGGAGCCTGCGACCGCCATATTCTTCGGCGTGACGGTATTTCACGAACAACTGACCGTACGCGACGGCTGGGGACTGCTACTCATCATCGGCGCAGTAACCCTTGTAGTGGCAGGTGGAAACCTATCGAAACCGCTGCTAAGGATACGGAAACTGTTTCCTAAACTGCCGCAACGCGGACGCAAGCAATAAACAAAAGTAAAGACAGGTTTGCGTATGTTATTTTTTTTGCGTACCTTTGCAGTCGAAATACAAAGCAACAGCGGGAGAGTGTCTGTTTGTACTACGCTTTGCACCGCTCGTTAGTTCAGAGATTTTATATCCTCGATGGCATTACACCACATAACACACCCCTACAACAGCCTGCAAAATGCTGTTGCAGGGGTATATATTGCTGTGCAGAGACGCTTATGCATCCGGAAAGCATAGTGCCACAAACCGTAGGCAAATAAGACCTGGCACAGCAACCACAGAGCAAGACAACAGACAAAAGAACACAGCAATATATAGAAATTCAAGGTATAATTAACCGCACACACTCATGTTTATTACAGTTGCAACTGCTATCTTAATGCTGCTCGCAGGTATCGGCATATTCCTCGTAGCCTGCCAAATGATGTCCAGCAACCTCGAATCCGCCAGCAGTGAACACCTCAAATCACTTTTCTCGAAAATGGGGAAAAGCAAGATGCTCGGCGTGGGCATCGGCGCACTGAGCACAGCCCTGATACAATCTTCGGGTGCGACGACCGTGATGGTGATAGGCTTTGTGAACGTAGGCATCATGTCGTTGGCACAGGCCGCCACCATCATCTACGGCGCAAACATCGGTACGACCATCACCGCACAGATAGTGGCACTCGGTCTATCGTCGGGAAGCGGGCTTAGCACCACCACCATCTTTGCGGCATTGGCGGGTATAGGCGCATTCATCGGTCTGTTTGCCAAACACGATATGTGGAAGAAAGTGGGCGGCATCATCACAGGTTTCGGTATGCTCTTCGTGGGACTGAGCATGATGTCGGGTTCGATGGAAGACTTTGCCCAACTGGACGCCGTGAAGCAATTCCTCGCTACCATAGGCAATCCCATCCTCTTGGTGCTGATAGGCGCGCTATTCACCGCCATCATCCAATCGTCATCGGTGATGACCTCGGTGGCAATCACGATGGTAGTGGCAGGGCTGATCTCACTAAATCAAGGTATCTATATTACATTGGGCTCGAACATAGGCTCGTGCGTGGTGGCTATCATAGCGGGTATGACCAGCGGTAAAAACGCAAAGCGTACCGCTATGATGCACTTGATATTCAACTGTTTCGGCGTGGTGGTATTCCTCATAATCGCGTGGATAATGCATCTTGCGACACGCGGGAGTTTCAACTTCGGCATCCTGTTTGAGAACATGTTTCCCAATGCCCCGCAGATACAGATGGCAATGTTCCACACCATATTCAACTGCGCTACCGTAGTGCTTATGCTGCCCCTGACGAACCTGCTCGTAAACATCGTATGCCACATCATACCAGACACTTACACCGCAGAACAAGGCGAGTCGGCAAAACCGCATTTCTTCTTTGTGGACGAGAAGATGCTGCGCACACCTATCATTGCCGTACGTCAGGTGAAACTCGAAATAGAACATATGGCTGCCGTTGCTATGCACAACTACGACATCGCCATATCCACAATCTGCAATCAGGACTTTCAACACAAAGAAGAGTTTGAGCGCAACGAAGCGCAACTCAACTACCTGAATAACTACCTCGTACAATACGTGGTGCGGCTCAACGCAAAACCCCTCAAAGAGATAGACCACCGCTACCTATCCACCACCATACGTAGCATCAGCGACCTCGAACGCATAGGCGACTACGCAACCAACATCACGGAATATGCCGAAGTGCTGCGCGACCACAAAGTGGCATTCTCGGAAAAACTAAAAGAGGAGATAGAACAAGTGCGTGAAGGCGTATTCGGCGTGTATCAAAGCGTGATGAAAGCCTATATGGAAGTGGACTTAACCGCACTCGAAGACGCCAACGCAAAGGAAGATAAAGTGGACAAACTGACCGACCAGATGGCTGACCGCAACGTAGAACGCCTGTCGGCAAACGAATATATCCCTGTGGTGGGCGCAGAATACCTGGAACTGGCAAGCGACTCCGAACGTATTGCCGACCACCTTATCAACGTGGGAAAATCCATCCGCACACTGCTGCGTCCGGAAAGCATCGACCAGTTCTAAGTATGGCATGCTTTTTGCTCCTGGTTGAGAAAACGTAAATACACAAGCACTATGAACAACAAAACCATTCTCTCGGCAAGCATCCTGGCAATAGGCATAGCACTGGCAGGACTGTGTGTGGCACTCAGTATCAAACACGCAACGGACAGCAAACGCACCGTGGTGGTGAAAGGACTTTCGACCAGAGAGGTGAAAGCGGATTATGCCGTATGGCCATTGACATACACCATACAAAGCAACGACATACGGGCAGCCTACGCCGAACTAAACAAAACAACAGCCACGATACAGACCTTCTTCCTCGACAAAGGGTTTACTGCCGAGGATTTCAAAATGGGCAATCCGCAAGTGAGCGACAACTGGGTGTCATACTACGGGACACGCCCTGACTACCGCTACACCCTGACCGCCTCGCTGCTTATAAGCACGGACAACGTGGATCTTGTAACCGCATGCCAAGGCTGCCAGACAGACCTGATGAACCAAGGTATCATCGTGGTAGCCAACGACTGGAGTCTGGACTATCAGTACAACGGACTGAACGAACTCAAGCCATCGATGGTGGAAGAAGCGACGAAGAACGCACGCGCCGTAGCGCAGAAATTTGCAGAAGATGCCAACTGCTCGCTCGGCAGCATACGGACAGCCAACCAAGGGCAGTTCTCCATAGAGTCGGACAAGTACCAGCCCTGGATAAAGCACGTGCGCGTGGTAACGACCGTGGAATACCTATTGGATTGACGCACTTGCCTACCAAACTGCGCCCTTGGACAAGCGCACCTGTCTCCCATCGCACAAAATGCGGTGGGATTTTTGTAAGGCAAATTCCAAGGTTTCCATATCGTCCGGCACATAGATACGTAGCGCGGAGGAAGAAGGGAAACGCGCAAAGGCAGGGGCTATGGTGAGATACCAGTCGACGTGCGTGATGGAGAAATGGCGCGACACAGCACGGTGGAAACGCAGAATATGCGCCACCTGCTTGGGAACGACCTTTATTCCCTTGCGCCCATCGCTGAAATGCACGACCGCCACCACGCGTACCTTCTGCTTTCCATTCGCCTGCTGCATCTGCTCGGGCGTGAGCCGCTGCGAGATACGGATATGACGACCCGTGGCATTGATACGCGCCATCTCCTGTCGGAACAGCCGCCCGTGTGCCGAACTGTCTTCCCACTGATTGACCGCAATGTAATAATGTATCATCTCGTGCAGGATCGTGTCTTCCACCACCTCCTCGGGCAAGTCGATACGCGTGTTGATACGCAACACAAAGTCTATGTTGGTGGTTCGCCCCAACCACCCCGTACGCACCTTGCGGAAACAGAGTTTCCCAAGAAAACCTTTCGCATTACTCAGCCGAATAGGAACAGCAGGCAGCGAATCGTTGAAATACTGCTTGTTGAACTCGGCAAACTTGCACGCGATATAGGGAACAGTGGCTATCACCGTGCAAAGGTACTGCTTTTTGGAAACACAGGCAAGACTTTTCGGCTTATTTTATACCAAAACAGGCTTTTTTTTGCATATCTCGGAAAAAAGCAGTACCTTTGCGGCATAAAATGAAAGATTGTAGATATGGCATTAAGTGAACAAGAACAAGTGCGCAGACAAAGTCTGCAAACAATGCGTGATATGGGCATCAACCCCTATCCCGCGGAGGAGTATGTAGTGACAGGGTATTCGACCGATATTAAATCTTTGTTCAAAGACGATGACGAGACAGCACAATGGCATACGGGGACGCCTGTTCGCATAGCAGGACGACTGATGTCGCGGCGCATCATGGGTAAGGCATCGTTCATCGAACTGCAAGACTCGAAAGGGCGTATTCAGGTGTATGTCAGCCGCGATGATATTCAAGCACCCGTACCCGAAGGCGAGACAGCGACCACTGCGGAGCAGCAGATGTACAACGTGGTATTCAAGAAACTGTTGGACATAGGCGACTTCATCGGTATAGAAGGTTTCGTATTCCGCACCCAAATGGGCGAGATTTCCATTCACGCAAAGCAACTGACCGTGCTCGCCAAGAGCCTGCGCCCACTACCCATCGTGAAATACAAGGATGGCGTGGCATACGACGGCTTCAACGACCCAGAGCAGCGTTACCGCCAGCGGTATGTAGATCTCGTGGTGAACGAAGGCGTTAAGAATGTATTCCTCAAGCGCGCCACCATCATCCGCACAATGCGGCAGGTATTTGACGAAGCAGGCTACACCGAGGTAGAGACACCTATTCTGCAACAGATAGCAGGCGGCGCATCGGCACGCCCCTTTATCACCCACCACAACGCGTTGGACGTGGATATGTACCTGCGTATCGCCACCGAACTGTACCTCAAACGGCTGATTGTAGGCGGATTTGAAGGCGTGTATGAGATAGGTCGTAACTTCCGCAACGAAGGCATGGATCGCAGCCACAACCCCGAGTTTACCTGTATGGAACTCTATGTGTCGTACAAGGACTACAACTGGATGATGCAGTTTACCGAGCAACTGCTCGAACGGATTGCTATCGCCGTGAACGGCACGACCAAGGTGCAGATAGGCGACCACGAGGTGGACTTCAAGGCTCCTTACCGCCGTCTGCCTATTTTGGAGGCAATCCAGGAGAAGACAGGCTACGACCTCAGCCAGATGAGCGAAGACGAGATACGCGAGGTGGCAAAGAAATACAGTGTGGAAGACACCGACAAGATGGGCAAAGGTAAACTGATAGACGAGATATTCGGCGAGACCTGCGAAGGGACATTCATCCAGCCGACCTTTATTACGGATTACCCCGTAGAGATGTCGCCGCTGACCAAGATGCACCGCTCGAAAGCAGGACTGACGGAGCGTTTCGAACTGATGGTGAACGGCAAGGAGGTAGCCAACGCCTACTCCGAGTTGAACGACCCGATAGACCAGTACGAGCGTTTTGTGGAGCAGATGAAACTTGCCGACAAAGGAGACGACGAGGCAATGGTCATCGACCACGATTTCGTGCGGGCATTGGAATACGGTATGCCCCCCACATCGGGTATCGGCATCGGCATTGACCGCTTGGCGATTTTCCTCACCGGGCAACCTACCATACAAGAGGTGCTGCTCTTCCCCACGATGAAACCCGAGGCGTAAAGCATGGGATATATACGTGTACGAGGCTGCCGAATAGGCAGTCTCGTCGTTTTTACGCATCCCATTGTACACCCCACCACATCATACACACCTCACCACATACCCTCAAACACTTCAAATTTACAAAAGCGAGATATACTATTTTTAACACTTTCCGTTCATTTATCGTTCCGTCTTCCTCCCGTTCCTATTATCCTATTTTCCCGATGTCCTTACGGGTCATCTACGGGTCATCTACGGGTCATCTACGGGTCAAGTAGCAATTTTGTCTCCTTGAAATGGACGATTTTATACCTACCAATCACACATTGAATGTTCTGTTAAAACCTTTATTTGTTATCTTTTGTTAAATTCACCACAGGGTTTTATTAGGAGGAATATGCAGCGATTTTTGGAATTTATTTGCATATCCAAGCAAAAAGCAGTATCTTTGTGGCAGATTATAAACACAACACCTCTACAACCATGATTGCTTTTATCACTGGCGCATCCTCAGGTATCGGCGAAGCATGCGCACACAAATTCGCACAAGGCGGCTACGACCTCATCCTCAACGCACGCAACATAGAGAAACTGCATGCGCTCAAAACTGCCATAGAAGACGGATACGGACGAAAGGTATGTTTGCTGCCCTTTGACGTCCGCGACCGACAGGCAGCACGCAGTGCGTGGGACAGTCTGCCTGAGGAATGGAAAGCCATAGATGTGCTGATAAACAACGCAGGATTGGCACTCGGATTGGACAAGGAGTACTTGGGCTCGGAGGAACATTACGACACGATGATAGACACCAATATCACGGCATTGCTGATGATGACACGCTTGGTCGTACCCAGCATGGTGGCGCGTGGGAAAGGGCATATCATCAACATCGGATCGGTGGCAGGCGATGCGGCATACGCAGGCGGCGCGGTGTATTGCGCCACGAAAGCAGCGGTAAAAACTCTTTCAGATGGACTACGCATAGACTTGGCATCTACTCCCCTACGCGTAACGAATGTGAAACCAGGATTGGTAGAGACGAATTTCAGTCTCACCCGTTTTGAAGGCGACACAGCACGCGCCGCCAACGTGTATAAAGGCATTACGCCCCTCTGCGGAGCGGACATAGCAGACGTAGCCTTCTACGCCGCCAGCGCACCCGCCCATGTGCAGATAGCAGAGGTGCTTGTGCTTGCCACCCACCAAGCCTCCGGCACAGTGGTACACCGTGAAGAAGCGTAAGAGGACAAGATACGTACAAGATAGTAGGATATAGCACGATTATTATTTAATACCACATTGTATATGCAGCACTATAATTTAGGATTTATTTCAGACCAACTAATCTATCAACACGTTGAAGATACAGTTTTGAAATATAAGACATTTATTGACTTGAAGGAGTTTAATAGTAATCTCATTGACCCTATTAAACTGACCTTTGATGCTAAGGTATATGGAAAGACATTCCATGAAATCATTGAAACGGAATGCCTCAGACAGATTGATAAGTCAAACACAAACCATATTGGATACTTTCATCAAAATCTCTTTAAGTATGCGGGTAATGGCTGGACTGTTCCGCAGCAAGGGTTTGACGTGATAAATGATAGTCTGAAAATATATGTTGAAATGAAAAACAAGTACAATACGATGAACTCATCATCTGCACAAGCAACATATATGAAAATGCAGAATCAACTTCTAACAGACAGCACATCCACATGTATGTTAGTGGAAGTCATATCAAAAACCTCACAAGACATTTCTTGGAAAGCCACATTGAATGGTATACTATACAACCATCCTAAAATACGGAGAGTATCCATCGACAAGTTCTATGAGATTGTATTTGGAGATGCACGAGCATTCTATAAATTATGTCAGGCTCTACCTGATATTTTGGATGATGTGATAGCAAACAACCATTGCGGCACGCTTCAAAATACGGTTTATTCTGAACTCAAACAAATCTCTCCACAAACCTTGAAGAGCCTGTATCTGTTAGCCTTTCAATCATATGAAGGATTTTGAACTGAATAAGCATATAGACGACTTTGTATCAGCAAACATATTTGCTGACATTATGGGTGTGTCGCGAGCCACGGTTGATAAATGGATTAAAAATGGCTCTTTGACCGCGATAACACAAAATGGAGTCAAAGGTTTTCGAATGCAAGACTTGGCAGGTATTCCAGAAATTGATGCAATGACCCATACGAATTGGGAGGAAGAATGGGATGTAGAACCGAAAAGAGCATTTACTTCCATAGAATTGTTTGCTGGTGGCGGCGGTTTGGCTTTGGGTATGGAAAAGGCTGGGTTTCAACATATTATGCTAAACGAATGCGATCATAGTGCCTGCGAGACATTAAGAGCCAATAGACCAAACTGGAATGTGGTGGAGAAAGATGTGCATAAGGTGGATTTTATGCCCTATGCGGGTAAAGTGGATTTCATTTCTGGTGGCTTTCCTTGTCAAGCATTTTCATACGCAGGTGAGAAAAGAGGATTTGAAGATGCAAGAGGTACATTGTTTTTCGAATTGGCAAGGGCTATCAAAGAAATAAAACCCAAAGTCTTTATGGGCGAGAATGTGAAAGGACTCTTTTCGCACAATAACGGTAAGACACTCCAAGTGATTAAAGACGTCATTAAAGACCTTGGTTACACCTTGGTAGAGCCGAGAGTGCTGAAAGCCATACTGTACCAAGTTCCTCAAAAAAGAGAACGACTTTTCCTCATTGCTATTAGAAATGACATAGCAGACAAAGTAGTTTTCCAATTCCCTTCACCTTATAAAAGAGTGTGTACGTTGCGAGACGCCTTTTACAAAGGGGTTCTATACGACTGTGATGTACCTAAATCTATTGGACAGAAATATCCCAAAAGGAAAGGTGAGATAATGGATTTAGTGCCAGAGGGCGGAAATTGGAAGAATCTTCCAATAGATATACAAAAGGAGTATATGAAAGGTAGCATGCTATTGGGAGGAGGTAAGACTGGCATTGCGCGAAGATTATCAATGGATGAGCCATCCCTTACACTGACATGCGCACCCGCTATGAAACAAACAGAAAGATGCCACCCCATAGAAACAAGACCTTTGACTGTTCGAGAATATGCAAGAATTCAAACCTTTCCTGATGAATGGCAATTCATGGGAACAATGGATGCACAATATAAGCAGATAGGAAATGCAGTCCCTGTGAACTTAGCGTATGCCGTAGGACGGTCGCTCATACGCCTATTCAATGACATAGAAGACTTAGGATTATAGAAATAGATACACACTTGAAAAAAAATATGTACAAAGCGATATTGTTTGATTTTGATGGGACGCTGGCGGATACGGCACCTGGGATTGTGCTGACGATGCAAGAGACCTTTCGGGAATTGGGTTTGACAGTCCCTACCCCTGATGCCATACGGCAGACCATAGGGCTACCCTTGGAAGATGCAGTACAGTTGTTTGGTGCAGAATCAAAAGCCGCAGTAGCGGTGTATCAGCGGCTGTTCCCCGCTTGCGAACTGACGCATATATCCATCTTTCCGCACGTAAAAGAAACACTTGATACGCTGAAAGCGCAGGGCATACGGATGGCGATATGCACTTCACGCAATGTAGAATCGTTGCTTTCTATCCTCGAAAAACACGGCATAGGAGGATATTTCGAAGCCTACATAACAGGTTCAGACCGCCTGCCTGCCAAGCCTGCACCCGATATGGTATATGCTGTGTGCCAGCATATGGAGGTAGCATGCGACGAAACAGTGCTTATGGTAGGCGACACGACATTTGACATAGAGATGGGCAATGCGGCACACTGCACGACCTGCGCCGTGACCTACGGCAACCATACGGAGCAGCAACTGCAAGCCGCCCACCCCACCCACACCATACACCGCTTTGATGACCTTATAAATCTGCTATAACTTATTCTATGCAACTGACATCCGCGGGCAGCAACCGCCAATACTATCGTGAAACACGTCCTGACGGCAGCACGTATATCCGTGTGGTCGGGACGAACCGACAAGAGAACCACGCATTTATCACCTTGGCACAGCACTTCCGCAGCAAAGGTTTGCCCGTACCCGAGGTGTATATGGTAAGCGAGGACGAGATGGAATACACACAGGAGGACTTGGGCGACGTGTCGCTATTTGACTATATCCGCCACGGACGCGAGATAGGCTGTTTCAGCCAGGCGGAACAGGATATGCTGCAAAAGGTGGTGCGGCTGCTGCCCCATATGCAGATAGAGGGAGCGGAGGGCTTGGACTGGGACGTGTGCTATCCTGTACCTGCATTTGATAGGCAGTCTATATTCTGGGACTGTAATTATTTCAAGTATTGCTACCTCAAAGCCGCTATACCCGATGTTTCCGAACCTGCATTGGAGAGGGACTTTACTATATTGGCAGAGCGACTATTGGCATTTCCGACCTGCGGGTTTATGTACCGAGACTTTCAGTCGCGCAATATCATGCTTCGGCAGGGTATGCCCTATTGTATTGACTTTCAGGGAGGGAGAAAAGGCCCTGTCATCTACGACATCGTGTCATTCCTATGGCAAGCCAAAGCCAATATACCCGCCCGCCTGCGAGACACACTGATAGATGCTTATATCGATGAATTGAGTGTTATTACAGGCAATGCAACAGAAGAGGACAAAGCGCGTATGCGTCGCGCATTCTATGAAGCCCTGCCGCACTTTGTGCTATTCCGCCTCTTGCAGGTGCTTGGTGCATACGGTTTTCGCGGATACTTTGAACATAAGCCGCATTTCCTGCAATCCATTCCTGCCGCTATTCGCAATCTGCACGAGACATTTACGCATTATCCCGCGTTAAGCGAACGGTATCCCACGCTGCATTCCATAGCCGTGGAACTATGGGAACAGCAAAACAGGGAACAGGGCAAGCAGTGTCCTGCCACGAAGAGAGAAAAGGACGTGCTATGCGTAACCGTATATTCGTTCTCCTACAAGAAAGGCATTCCTGCGGACGAATCGGGCAACGGAGGAGGATATGTGTTCGACTGCCGCAGCACGCACAACCCAGGAAAATACGATGCCTACAAGACACTGACAGGTCGCGACAAAGCCGTCATAGACTTCTTGGAACAAGACGGGGAGATAACCGCCTTTTTAGAACACGTATATGCCCTCATAGACCGACACATAGAACGGTACATCGAACGAGGGTTTACCCACTTGCAGATAGCCTTTGGCTGCACGGGAGGGCAGCACCGCTCGGTCTATTCCGCCGAAAGCACGGCACGTCATATCCACGAGAAATACCATCTGCCCGTGCGACTGATGCACCGCGAACAACAGATAGAAGAGTGTTTATAAAGCACCTCCTATTGCATTCGCTTCTTTTTCGTGTTTTCATTATCCTATTCTATACTATACTATACTATACTATACTTCAATACGATAGATACACTATGGTTGCTATGCTATTTGCCGCGGGATTGGGTACACGGCTCAAACCCTTTACTGACGCACACCCAAAAGCCCTGTTTCCGATAGGCGGAAAGACACTGCTGCAATGGCAGATAGAGATGCTGCGCGATGTAGGTATTCGGGACATCATCATCAACGTACACCACTTTGCGGAGCAGATAATACAGTACGTGGAGGAGCATGCGCAGTTCGGTTGCAACATACGTATCAGCGATGAACGTGCTGCCCTGCTTGACACGGGTGGCGGACTACGCAAGGCACTCGCGCTACTACCTACGTTCGGCAAAGAGGCGTCAAAAGAGCCGCTGCTGCTATGTAACGTGGACATACTGAGCAACATCGCCCTACCCCGCTTTCTGCAAGCGGCTTCGGCAGAGACGGCAGCAGGCGCATTGGCGACTCTGGTGGTGAGCGAACGAGAGACGCAACGTTATCTGCTCTTTGACTCGCAACAGCAACTCAAAGGCTGGACGAACATCGCCACGCACGCCCTGCGTCCTGAACGGCTACAACAGCACCCCGAAGAGGCGGCACAGTATCAACGATTAGCGTTCTCGGGTATGCAAGTCATATCGCCGCATATAGCCCCCTACTTAGAGGAAGTGGCACAAGAAAAGGGAGATGTTTTCTCCCTGATAGACCTCTACCTGCATATCTGTCAGCATCACCCCGAGGTGCACATAGAGGCGTATGTGCCTACGGATTACCATATGATGGACGTAGGAAAGACTGCGCAACGGCACGAGGCGGAACAGTTTGCGAAAGACTATCTAACAGCACACGCATAGCCGCCGTATAGGCAGGCGTAGTGCCACAGCAACCGCCCACGATATTCACCCACCTATTCTCTATCCAATACCGTATACTCTGTGCCATAGTTTGTGGCGTATCGGGGTATGCACCTTGTTCGTTTGGTAGCCCCGCATTAGGGTGGCAAGAGACGAAACAGGACGCACACTGCGCTATGCGTTGGAGACAGGTCGTATAGTCCGTGGCACGCCCACAGTTCAGCCCCACCGAAAGCGGCTGTACGGCTGCCACCAAGTGAACCATCTCCTCTATCGTCTCGCCCGACAGCAAACTATCTGCCTTGCCCACGAGGGCAAAAGACAGCATCAGCGGTATGCTATACTGCGCCTTTACCCTGTCATATGCCTGCAACGCTGCCCGCGCGGCATCCGTATCCACAATCGTTTCGACCAACAAGGCATCTACCCCTTCTTCTGCCAGCACACGCATCTGCTCCACATAAGCGGATTCCCCCATCAGCGTACTACCGCCTTCCGAACCTATGCTACCGACCACAAAACGAGGGCGGTCGGGAGTAAGGTGCGTCATACGCTCGGCTTCGGCACGGGCGATACGCACCCCCGCCCTATTGAGGGCTATTGCGTCCGTTGGGCGAATGCCTCGTTGCAGATTAGGACGGCTCAAAAAAGTGTTGGTGGTCAGGATGTCCGCCCCCGCTTCCAAGTAGCGACGGTGCAGTTGTGCCACCGTTGCAGGCTGCGATAGATTGAAGGTATCGCAGGCGGCAAAAGAAGACAACATCGTGCCTAAGGCTCCGTCCAAGAGCAAGACACGATGTTGTAAGACAGATAGCAGGGACATACTTTCGTACCGTACTATTGGAGAACGCCCAACTGCTTGCCTACCTTGATAAAGGCGGCGATACCCTTGTCCAACTGCTCGCGCGTATGCGCTGCCGAGAGTTGCACACGGATACGTGCCTGCCCTTTGGGTACGACGGGATAGTAGAAACCTGTGACATAAATGCCCTCTTCCTGCAATGCCGCCGCGAACTCCTGGCTTAGGCGTGCATCGTAGAGCATAACGGCACAGATAGCCGACTGCGTGGGTTTGATGTCGAAGCCTGCCGCTTTCATCTGCGCCACGAAATAGTCGGTATTGCTATGCAGGCGATCCTGCAACTCGTTGCTGCGCGTGAGGATATCAAAGGTCTGGATACCTGCGGCTGCAATCATAGGCGGAATGGAATTGCTGAACAAATAAGGACGACTGCGCTGGCGGAGCAAATCGATAATCTCCTTCTTACCCGTGGTAAATCCACCCACCGAGCCGCCGAACGCCTTGCCCAAGGTGCCCGTGATAATCTCTATCTGTCCGCGCAGGTTGTACTGCTCCGTCACACCGTGTCCGGTCTTGCCGACTACGCCCGCAGAGTGGCTCTCGTCCACCATTACAAGGGCATTGTATTGTTGCGCCAAAGCATAAATCCTATCCAATGGGCATACATTGCCATCCATAGAGAACACACCGTCCGTGGCAATGATACGGAAACGCTGCGCCTGCGCCTTCTTCAACTGCTCCTCCAAGTCTGCCATATCACCGTTGGCATAACGATAGCGTACTGCCTTGCAAAGGCGTACACCGTCAATAATAGAAGCGTGGTTGAGCGCATCGGAGATGATAGCGTCCTCCTCGGTGAGCAACGGCTCGAACAAACCACCATTGGCATCGAAGCACGCCGCATAGAGAATGGTGTCCTCCGTACCAAAGAAATCCGAGACAGCCTTTTCCAACTGCTTATGCGTATCCTGCGTACCACAAATGAAACGCACGCTCGCCATACCGTAGCCGCGTGTGTCCATACGCTCTTTGGCTGCCGCAATCAACTCGGGATTGTCGGCAAGCCCTAAATAGTTGTTTGCACAGAAATTGATAACGTCCTTGTTGCCTTCCACCTTGATAGCCGAAGACTGCGGCGTGATGATGACGCGCTCGTTTTTGTAAAGCCCAGCGTCCTTGATGTCTTGCAACGTTGCCTGCAAGTGAGCCTGAAAATCAGTGTACATAGTGTGTTGGTATTAAAAGGGTTCAATACAGCGAGCAAAGTTACTGCTTTTTTCTGATATATACAAGCGCGCGACAATTTTTGCAAGAAAAGCACATCAAAATGGGCGCGAAATACCGCTATATGATTGGGGATATAAAGGGCATCGCTGAGATTTTTGTTTGACTTATTTTAACATTTATACGAGGTGGTTTCTGTTCAAAATCGGCTTTTTGACCACATTTTTGCCATTTTTTGTTGCGATAATGTTCCGCTTATGTTGCGGCTATGTTATGGGTATGTTATGGGTATGTTACGGTAAAGACAGACAATTGACAGTCGATGGACACGGAAGAGGTAGTAATGTAAAGTTATGTTAATTTTTAACAAGGAGCAAAGGGAAAGCGAAAGGATGGGAAAAGGGTTTTTCGAGGGGGGCTATAAGTGAGGGTTTTGACCTTTCGAAATAGAGACGAGGTTCCGGTATTTCGGGATTTCGATGCTTCGAGGGGGCAAAGAAGGGAGATGTAGAATGGGGACGGAAGGGCTATTCAAGAAAAGGCAACATACTAGAACGGTTATGTCGATATGCTGCCACACGCACAACAGCAGGCGGTTATCCTATAAAACAGCCTTTGAAGGTGTGCATCGACACCGCTTGATTTTACATAATATGGATTTTACACAAGACCTCTCACGAGTGCTGCCCACACCCTGTCTGAAAGCATTATTAATGCAAAATACAACAAAAATTTGTGTATCTCAAAAAAATGTCGTACCTTTGCAGCCGAATTTCGATATACTTGTGCAAATAGAATGTTTAATCGAGTTGCGATATTAGGTTCGGGCAGTTGGGCAACCGCTTTGGCGAAGATTGTACTGACCCATCAACCGAAGATAAACTGGTACATCCGCCGTCAAGAAGTGATTGACGAGTTTGTTGCGACGGGAAAGAATCCGTCCTATTTGTCTGTGGCGCAATTCGACACAAGCCGCATCCGTTTCTCTTCCGATATCAATCGCATTATCTCCCAGTCGGATATAATCATCCTGGCAATTCCTTCACCCTACGTGAAGCAGTCTCTGAACAAGATTCGCCGCAACATGACACACAAAATTCTGATTTCCGCCGTGAAAGGTATGATACCAGAGGAGAACATGATTGTGACGAATTACCTTCACACGCGTTTCAACATACCCAAAGACCAATTGGGTATCATTGCGGGACCTTGTCATGCAGAGGAGATTGCGCTGGAACGTCTGTCCTACCTGACCATCGGCTGTGAAAACTTAGAGAACGCTGAGGCTTGGTCCACTCTGTTTCAAGCCCCGTTCGTGCATACGACCACCAGCACGGATGTGGTGGGATTGGAGTTCTCAAGCGTGATGAAAAACATCTATTCCATCGCGGCAGGAATGTGCAAAAGCCTGCATTACGGCGACAATTTCATTGCCGTATTGCTGACCAATGCCATACAGGAAATACAACGCTTTGCCAACGCTATGTCCAATACCCATCGCGACATCACCGCCAGCGGGTATCTGGGCGACGTGCTCGTGACGGCCTATTCCAAATTCTCTCGCAATCGTCAGTTCGGTCAGATGATCGGTATGGGCTACTCCGTGAAGGCGGCGCAGGTGGAGATGGAGATGGTGGCAGAAGGATACTACGGCACACGCGCCATACATATTGCCAACGAACGCGTGCAGGTGAACCTGCCTATCGTGGACGCGATGTACGCCATTCTCTACCAACGCCAGTCACCCACCATAGTCATTCGGGATTTAGCCCAGAGACTGCAATAGTGCCACCTGTCGGAGTGCAAGTCAAGACACGACACATCACAATACCTTGCGTATTCAAAATCAAACAAACTGATATGAAAGATATTCAATTTTCTTATGCAAAAGCGGTCAGCACCGATGCCGTAAATGCCTACACAGAACAAGTAGCCCACTGCCAGGAAATGCTCGTAAACGGAACAGGAGCAGGCAATGATTTTCTCGGCTGGGTGAACTTACCCCATGATATTCAAGCACAGTTGTCCGACATCCAAGCCACAGCAAATCTGTTGCGCAAGGAATGCGAAGTGATTGTATGCATCGGTATCGGCGGGTCGTACCTGGGTGCGAAAGCCGTGAACGAAGCACTGCAATCGTCGTTCGAATGGTTGGAAAACAAGAAACCCGTATTGGTATATGCGGGGCAGAACATCGGCGAAGACTACCTATATGAATTGCAGAACCTGCTGAAAAACAAACGCTTCGGTATAATCAGCATTTCAAAATCGGGTACAACAACAGAGCCCGCATTGGCATTCCGCCTCCTGAAGACCCAATTAGAGCAACAACAAGGCAAAGAGGCAGCCAAAGACCTGATTGTCTGCATCACGGATGCCAAACGTGGTGCGCTACGTACGCTTGCCAACAACGAAGGCTACAAGACATTCGTTATCGAAGACAATATCGGCGGACGTTTCTCTGTACTCTCACCCGTAGGCTTGCTGCCAATCGCCTGCGCAGGTTTCGACATCAAAGCATTGGTAGAAGGAGCGGCACGTATGGCAGAGGTATGCGGCATCAACACGGCGTTTGAGGAAAACCCCGCAGCACAGTATGCGGCGGCACGCAACAGCCTCTACGCAGAAGAAGGAAAAAAAGTGGAACTGCTCGTGAACTTCCATCCGAAACTGCACTACGTAAGCGAATGGTGGAAACAACTCTACGGCGAATCGGAAGGCAAAGACGGAAAGGGCATATTCCCAGCAAGTGTGGATTTCACCACCGATCTCCACTCGATGGGACAATATATCCAAGAAGGCGAGCGTCATCTGTTTGAGACCGTGATTTCTGTGGAGACACCGAATCATCAAGTGGATTTCCCATACGATGAAGCCAACTTGGACGGTCTGAACTTCCTCGCAGGAAAACGCGTAGACGAGGTGAACAAAATGGCGGAGTTAGGCACGATGCTGGCACACGTGGACGGTGGTGTACCCAATATGAAGATTACCCTACCCCAACTCAACGAGTTCTACTTGGGCGAACTGATTTATTTCTTCGAGCGCGCCTGTGGCATCTCGGGCTATCTGCTCGGCGTGAACCCATTCAACCAGCCAGGTGTGGAAGCCTACAAGAAGAATATGTTTGCCCTATTGGACAAACCTGGCTATGAAGAGGCATCCAAAGCCATCAAAGCAAGACTGTAATCACACTGCATATCATAATGAAAAAGAAAACTATGCCCCATATCACAAGGATAGAGGCATAGTTTTTTGTAGCAGATAAACGAATACACTATGCGGATAGTAGTTCAACGGGTACAACAGGCTGCCGTACATATAGACGGAACCTGCGTCGGAAGGATAGGTCAAGGCTTTCTCCTCTTGGTGGGTATCACGCATGAGGACAGCCCCCAAGAAGCCGACTACCTGGCAAAGAAAGTGGCACAGTTGCGCGTATTTGAAGACAAGGCAGGCAAACTGAATTGCAGCCTCAAAGAGATAGGCGGCGCGGTACTGTCCGTATCACAGTTTACCCTGTATGGCGATGCAAGCCATGGCAACCGCCCTTCCTTTGTGCAAGCCGCTCGCCCTGAACACGCCCTACCTCTATATGAATACTTCAACGAACAACTGCGGAAGGCATATGGTTTGCACATAGAGACAGGACAGTTTGGAGCGGACATGAAAGTGGAACTTATCAACGACGGACCCGTAACAATCCTATTGGAGAAATGACACGTATCGGACTACTAAGCGACACGCACGGGCTATTGGACAAGCGTGTATTGGCGCATTTCCAGGAAGTGGATGAGATATGGCATGCAGGAGACATCGGTAGCACCGAAGTACTGCAAACCCTGCGGGAGTTCAGACCCACACGCGCTGTCTTTGGCAATATGGACAGCGGCGATGTACGCTATTCGCTCAGCGAGTTCTACCGCTTTCGTGTGGAGGAGGTGAATGTGCTGATGACCCATATTGGCGGATACCCAGGAAAGTATAACCCATGGCTGATACCATGGTTTGAAAAAAGCCTCCGTGCCAAACAAACGGATACACCCTCTCCCGCCGAGAACATAAACCTTTTTGTCTGCGGACACAGCCATATCCTCAAAGTAATGTACGACAAGCACTATCGTTTTCTGACCCTCAACCCTGGCGCCGCAGGGAAGCAAGGCTGGCAAAACGTGCAGACACTGCTCCGTTTCGTTATCGATGGTAAAGACATCAGAGATTTGGAAGTAATTGAGTTGGCAAAAAAATAACATACGCACCCATTTATCGACTATTTCTCACCATAGGAATAACGCGATAAGAGGCAAAATATGTCAAAAGAGCATCAAAAAAGACGAAAAACCGCAATAAATATGTTTTCAAACATACAAACTGCTATTGTGCATATCAGAAAAAAGCAGTACCTTTGCAATCGAAATCAAAACAACAACACAATCTTTTTTGTACCTTAAAAAAAAACAGACTAATACCTTGGAAAAATAGCCGTCGTGATGACGGCTTTTTTCTTTGTATGCGTTCAGGTCTTCTATCATACCAACGCAACGTACCTAAAAGTAGCGCACTGCGAACGCTCTCTATTGGTATGCACATGTAGCAGGAGATATTGGCTATGGAACAGGGACTATGCCTACCACAAGAAGAATTGATTTATGCCGCAGGGGAATCGGTTTGTTCCTTTTCAACCGTTTCGCTTACCACTGCCGATATCTCCTGTGGATCTATGAGATACTTGTGGGTGAACAACGTAAACAACGCAACGGTCAAGGAGCCCAAAAAGTCTAAAATAAGGTCGGTCATCGTGTCCCTAAGCGCCTCATGCCCCGCCAATGGAATGTCCTCGTCCGTGATAAGCGAAGAAGTGGTGGTCAACATGAACTGCTGGGTATTAGTCCCCATCAACTCATCGTACGAGAACTCACAAATCTCCCAGATTGCCCCTAACGCCAAAGAAAAGACGAGCAGGAACAGCGCAAGGAAATAGCGGTTGTTGAACACCGTCATACTCTTATCCGCCAACAGCACATGCACCACCCATAGCCCGATAAAGCCCAACACGATGCCAGAGAAAAGATGCAACAGGGAATCCCACCAGGAATACTTGCCATAGAAATCCAAACCATCCCCCAAGACCAAGGCTACAAAAGCGAAACAGCCCACCGCCACCGTAAGCGCCAACGGCACATTGATAAGAAAACGCTCGCGCAGAATAATCGGGGCTGCCAGAATGACCAGCATACCCAAATACTGACCTGCACAGAACAAAAGCGTTTTCAAGGTGGTATCCGGTTGAAACAACAGATAGACCATATTGGCAACTGCCAACACACAAGTAAGAACAATCAAAACAATATACACGCGCTTTAGGCGTAAATGGGGTGAAGCCATAACGAATAATACTAAATGTTATACTTACCCTCCCAAAAAGCAAAATACGTACCAAACTATTCCACCATCACACCTTAGACCTTATAAGTTTGCATTTTCTATTTGTATATATGCGAAAAAAGCAGTACCTTTGCAGTGCAAATAGATATAGGTATCAAACGACTAAACACAATAGTATGAAGTATTTTTATGATTTTGAAGTGAAATACCAGGATGTGGATGCAAACCGCAAACTGCGTCTGTACGTATTAGAGAACTATCTATTGGAAGTGGCAGGCAAGTGTGCCGACGAGTTGGGATTCGGCATTCAGTACCTTTATCCCCAAGGACGGACATGGGTAATCACACGCCTGTCTATGGAGGTGGACTATCTGCCGACCTATTGTACCCATCTAATCATAGAAACATGGATAGAAAGCAACGCACATATGCTATCCACACGTAACTACCGCCTCTATTTGAAAGAGCAGGACGGGACGCAACGCCTAATAGGAAAAGCCAAAAGCGTGTGGACGGTATTGGATTACCAAAAACGGGAAATAGCCAATGTGTTCGACCAAGAGGCTTTCAACGGAATTGTGGACGGTGAGGTATTGGACATCGCACGCAGCCCACGATTGGGAACACTATCGGAAACAGACGGCATCGTGCCCCATATCGTGCAATTCTCAGACGTGGACTACAACAACCACTGCAATTCCTGCAAGTACTTGGAGCGCATGATAGACGCCTATCGCCCCGACTGGTACAACAAGCGACTGCGCCTGGATATACAGTATCAGCACGAACAGGTATTTGGCGGCGTATTGGATACACATTATCAAATAGTATCCGACGGCGTACAGTACAGGCAGAAAAATGCAGAAGGCACTACGTGCTGTGCCGCAAAAATCACCATTCAGGGCGCAGAATAGCATGACCTACGAGGAATACCTACACCAACAAAGCCTTGCGCAGGAAGAAGAGCAGCAGGACGACTGCTGCTTCTTGGAAAACCAAGCGGAAGGTGTATTCGTGAGAGAACACTAAAACTCTTCTTTTACACAAACATACATTGTTCACAAGTTTTCCAATACGGATAACTTTAAGCCATTGCAAAATTCTTAGATTACTGATACTAAGGATTTTGCAATTTTGTTTTAGACAACTTTGCGTGTTGTTTAAAAGTTTTTCTTGCAAATAACTTGTATATTTCAGAAATAAGCCGTACCTTTGCAACCGATTTACGCAATGAAAAGCAGGAGAACAAAACAACTCCTTGGAAAGATAAATTTACAGAATAATGGAAACAAAAATCTACACACCAAAAGAGGTAGAAGAGGCGGCAAAAGTGTATTTCAAAGGCGACGAACTGGCTGCGCGTGTATGGAGTACAAAGTATGCATTGAAAGACAGTTTCGGCAATCTCTTTGAAAAGACACCGGACGATATGCACCATCGTCTAGCAAGCGAGATCGCTCGCATTGAAAAAAAGTATCCAAAACCGTTAAGCGAAGAACGATTGTTTGAGTTGATGCGCGATTTCCGATACATCGTCCCCCAAGGGAGTCCGATGACGGGGATTGGCAACGACTTTCAAGTGGCTTCGTTGAGCAACTGTTTTGTGATTGGACAAGACGGTGCAGCAGACAGTTATGGCGCTATCATACAAATCGATGAGGAACAAGTGCAACTGATGAAACGCCGCGGTGGTGTAGGTCATGACCTGAGCCATATCCGTCCCCACGGCAGCCCTGTGAAGAACTCGGCACTGACCTCTACGGGATTGGTACCATTCATGGAACGATACAGCAACAGCACGCGCGAAGTGGCACAAGACGGACGACGCGGCGCACTGATGCTCTCGGTAAGTATCAAGCACCCCGACAGCGAGTCGTTCATTGATGCCAAGATGGAACAAGGCAAAGTAACGGGTGCTAACGTATCGGTGAAGATAGACGATGCGTTTATGCGCAATGCCATTGCGGGTGAAACCTACACACAGTGCTACCCCATCGATAGCGACTCCCCCCTATTCACAAAAGATATAGACGCCAAGGCGCTCTGGAAAAAAATCATCCACAACGCATGGAAGAGTGCGGAGCCTGGTGTACTGTTCTGGGACACCATTTTACGCGAGAGTGTGCCTGACTGCTATGCAGACTTAGGTTATCGCACCGTCAGCACCAACCCCTGCGGAGAGATTCCACTGTGCCCCTACGACAGTTGCCGCCTATTGGCCATCAACCTCTACTCGTACGTACGCAATCCCTTCACGCCCGAAGCGTCTTTTGATTTCGACCTGTTCCGCGAGCACGTGGGTGTGGCACAGCGTATGATGGACGACATCATCGACCTCGAAATGGAGAAAATCGACAAGATACTTGCCAAGATTGCATCCGACCCAGAGAGCGAGAGCATAAAACGCACCGAGCGCGAGTTGTGGGAGAAAATCAAAACCAAGACCTCGCAAGGACGACGCACGGGTGTGGGTACAACCGCAGAAGGCGATATGGTAGCCGCTATGGGATTGCGCTACGGCACGGAAGAGGCCACCGCTTTCTCCGTAGAGGTACACAAAACCTTGGCTTTGGCAGCCTACCGCAGCAGTGTGGAGATGGCACGCGAACGCGGCGCATTTACCGTATACGACTGGCAACGCGAGCAGAACAACCCCTACATCAATCGTCTGCGTGAAGCCGACCCCGAACTGTACGAGATGATGAAACAATACGGTCGCCGAAACATCGCGTGTCTTACGATTGCACCTACGGGTACGGTCAGCCTGATGACGCAGACCACATCGGGCATTGAGCCAGTATTCCAGCCCGTTTATAAGCGTCGTCGTAAGGTAAACCCCAACGACAAGAACGTGCATGTGGACATCGTGGACGAAGTGGGCGACAGTTTCGAAGAATACGTTGTATTCCACCACAAGTTCATCACATGGATGAATGCGAACGGACATACCTATGACCCCGAACATCGCTACACCTCTGCCGAGGTGGACGCATTAGTCAAGCAATCGCCTTACTACCAAGCCACTGCCAATGATGTGGACTGGCTGCAAAAAGTGCGTATGCAGGGAGCCATTCAAAAGTGGGTGGACCATTCCATCTCTGTAACGATCAACTTACCGAATGACGTATCGGAAGAACTCGTGGGACAACTCTACGAAGAGGCATGGCGTTGCGGTTGCAAAGGCTGCACCGTATATCGCGATGGCAGCCGCATGGGTGTATTGGAAGGCGTGAAGAAAAAAGAGGAGAAGAAAGAGGATAAGAAAGCAGACAAAAACTGCGTTTGTTTCGAAAACAAGACACGGGTACGCCCCGCAGAACTGGAATGCGATGTCGTACGTTTCCAAAACAACAAGGACAAATGGATAGCCTTCGTAGGACTCAAAGACGGCATGCCCTACGAGATATTCACGGGTTTAGCCGATGACGAAGAGGGCATACTGCTTCCCAAATCGGTAACAAAAGGCAAAATCATACGCGTACTCCAAGAGGACGGAACGAAACGCTACGACTTCCAGTTTGTCAATTCACGTGGGTTCAAGACCACCATGGAGGGATTGAGTTACAAATTCGACAAAGAGTTCTGGAACTACGCCAAACTGATTTCCGGCGTGCTACGCTACGGAATGCCTATTGACCAGGTAATCAAGATGATCAGCGGTCTGCAAATGGATAGCGAGACCATCAACTCATGGAAAGTGGGCGTGGAACGCGCGCTGAAAAAATACATCCAGGACGGTACGGTGGTGCAAGGGCAGGTATGTCCCAACTGCGGACAGCCCCTTATCTACGAGGAGGGGTGCATGCACTGCCGCGAATGTGGCTATTCCAAATGCGGAGGATAAGCCCTACCCATCCGCACAGAATACACTTGACGAGCCGAAACAGGTATAACAGCCTCTTCGGCTCGTTTTTCATTTTCCTTAGTTCTATAAAAATAGTACAGAACATTGTCATACCATCAGCACTAATGACTTGTCGGCTACATATCCCGTATTTGAGACGCAAGGGATACTGTAATTTACATTCGTTATCGAACCATATTATACACGGTTACTTAATTCGGTATTTACCTATCGGAAGAATTAAAATAGATACAATTTGAAGACCGAAGTATTAAAATTCATTCCCAACACACGCCAATGTGCTACGAGTGTACCTCACGGGTCATCTACGGGTCATCTACGGGTCATCTACGGGACAAGTCGTGGTTAGATAGCGTTTTTTCTACGGTACGGATGGCTTATTTTGTAATCATTTTTTATATTTTTGCATTCCTCGCATCAAGTATGCCAACAAATCCAATAAAATACGATTTTAATCCAGCCAACAGGTAGGCACTTATTTTAAGAAAAAATGGTAAAATAATGAAATAACTTGCGTATATCCGTTTTTTTTTATAACTTTGCACCCGATTTTACGCGTATGAAAATTATCGGTTTCATCAGCATAGAGGGAACTGTAGAGATGGTACTCAAAGGCGACTCCTGCTTGCTCAACAACAGCAAGCCGTTTTTCGTACCCGACTGGACGGAGGACATACGCTTCACACCATGCACGATACTGCGCGTAAGCCGTTTAGGCAAGGGTATTGCGCCTAAATTTGCCGCACGGTACTACGATGCGATCGCCTCGGGAGCGGATTTTGTCGCATACGACCTATTGGAGGCTGCGCGAAAACAAGGCACATCGTGGACACCTGCATTGGCCTTCGACTACTCGCTTGCCATAGGGAAATGGACAACAGAAGGGGATTGGTCCCTTCCCGCAGACAGCATTATGACTGCCGAAGATGCTATAGCACGCGCAAGCAGCGTGATGACCATACGGCAGGGCGACCTCATCTACATACAGCATAATGTGCCGAGCCAGCGCGTCCAACGAGAATACATAATCGCTTACAACGATCTATATTGCAAGATAAAATAGTTCTTAAATAGCAAGACCAAACCAATGAAACACCTTCATTACATATCCGTACTGTTTGCTCTTTTGATAGCAAGCCCATACAGTCACGCCATAGTGCATACATACGCCCCGCACTCGGTGCTGCGTACAGGTACGTGGATTAAGATACAAGTGAGCGAATCGGGCGTCTATAAGATGACCTACGAAGAACTGAAAGCCGCAGGACTAAACAATCCTGCCAATGTGCGCATACACGGTTTTGGCGGCGCGATGCTCAATCAGAATTTCAACGTAGCACGTATTGACGACTTGCCTGCGGTGGGATTTTACATGGAAAAGGGAGCGGACGGTGTATTCAACGCAGGAGACTATATCCTCTTCTACGGACAAGGCACGACTTCGTGGGCACACAACGGGGTACAGTTTGTCCACACTCGTAATCCCTACTCCGACTATGGGTATTATTTCCTGAGCGATGATGCAGGCGAGCAACGGCTTCTTCTACCTACTACCGACATGTCGGATGCCGAAAACGTCGTAGATATAGCGACTTACACGTACTATCAAGTACACGAGAAAGACTCCATCAACCTGTTAGATCCCGCAGGTGTGGACGGCGGTGGACGAGAGTTTTACGGTGAACTGTTCGCGCCCAATAGCCCGTCTCGCACATTCACATTCTCTACGCCCAACAACATTACCTCCGAAGCGGTGTTGTGCAACGTGGCAGTAGCAGCGAAATCCAACTTACACTCACGCTTTACCATTACGCTCAATGGCAGCAGCAACACCACGCGCATAGACTCTATCCTCGAAAGTGATCACTACGCAATGGCTCAACTGGGTACCTCCAACAAGACCTATCCGTCTGCTGCGGGTACGCAGAAAGTGCGTCTGCAGTTTTCGAACACTGCCTCTGGCGCATTAGGCTATCTTAACTACATAGAAATAAGCACTTTGTGTCGTCTTTCGATGTATGGCAGTCAGATGCCATTCCGCAGCACAGCCGGTAACGGTGAAGACAGCCGTCTGGCGTATCACATCAGCAACGCAACAACCACCACGCAAGTGTGGAACATCACAGACAAGGCAAACATCCGCTGCATGCCCAGCCGTATGGAGGGTACGACACTTACCATAATGGACAGCAATCAGGCACAGATACAAGAATACATTGCCGTGAATACCCATGGCAGCGACTGGCTGCGTCCCAAAGTAATCGGTCGGGTCGCCAACCAAGATTTGCACCAATTGCAGAATATAGACTATGTCATTATATGCCCTGAACAATTCGTACAACAAGCCACGCGTCTGGCACGCGCACATGAGCAGAAAGACGGCATCACGTGGGCGGTTGTAACCGACCAGCAGGTATATAACGAATTTTCATCGGGCACGCCTGACGCCAGCGCGTACCGATGGATGATGAAGATGCTATACGACCGCGCAGGGCAAAGCAGCAACCTACAAAAACCGCGCTGGTTATTGCTGATGGGCGATGGCACATTCGACAACCGCAAGTTGCTTGTCAACAGTGGGCAGAACACCCTGCTAACCTATCAGGCAAAAAACTCCACCACGGAAACCAAGGCATATGCCTCGGATGACTACTTCGGTTTCCTGGATAACAGCGAGGGAGAAAGCGACGTATATGGGCGTATGAACATAGGCGTAGGCCGTTTTCCCGTAAATACCGTGGAACAAGCCGAACAAATGGTGGACAAGACCATCCGCTATATGGCGAATGAGGATCTGAACAAATGGAAGAGCCAACTCATATTCCTGGCAGATGACGGAGACAACGGTCTGCACACACGCGTAGCAGAAGGAGGCTCGGAGCGCGTACGCAAGAAGAATCCAGATTTCATAGTAAACAAAATATACTTAGACTCATATCCCCAGGAAGTGAACGCTTCGGGAGAGAGTTATCCGCTGGCAAAGAACAAATTAGACAACTTGCTCCAAAACGGTGCATTGTATATGAATTACTCGGGGCATGGCGGATATAACGCCATCACCAACGAGGGTATGATGAACCTTCGAAGCATCCAGCGTATGACGAACAAGAACCTGGCATTCTGGATGTTTGCCACGTGCTCGTTTGCGCATTTTGACTCGGGCAAGACCTCCGCGGCAGAAGAAGCCGTGTTGAATCCAAACGGAGGTGCTATCGGCGTACTATCCGCGGGGCGCACCGTGTATGCCACCCAGAATGAAAAGATCAACCGTTATTTCTGCGATACATTGTTTGGACACACGAATCCCTATTCGTACGACATAACCGTGGGCGAAGCATGCGCAATCGCTAAAAACATGACAGGTAACGATGAAAACAAGATGTCGTACGTGCTGCTCGGAGACCCTGCAATACGTCTCCTATATCCTACGGAATACCAAGTGAAGACCACCACAAAAGTGGATACGCTCCACGCATTGGATATACAACATATCGAAGGATTCATCGCGGAAGAAGACAACAGCGTGGCATCATGGTTCAACGGCACAGTGGATATTACCATCTACGACAAGATGCAGACGATTACCACACGCGACAACGATGCCAAAGAAGACCAGAAACAATACCTCACGTACAACGATTATCCCAATATGCTCTTCTCGGGAAGCGCAACGGTAAAGGACGGTTTGTTTCAATTCACGTTTATGACACCCAAAGATATTCGCTACAACTACGGAAACGGACGTATCGTTTACTATGCGCGTGATCCAAACGAACGGGCAGAAGGCGTGGGACACTTTGAAGAGTTTATCATCGGAGGAACGGGATCGATTCTCACCGAAGATACAATCGGACCTGCTCTAAGGCTCTATCTCAACACGCCTGCTTTTATGGACGGCGGAACGACATACGAGACGCCACGATTCTTTGCTGACATCGAGGACGAGCACGGCATCAATACAGCAGGAGCAGGCATAGGACATGACTTGCAATTGGTCATTGACGGTGATCCCAAACAGACCTATGTGTTGAACGATTTCTTTACCTCAGAGGACGGTAGTTACCAGCGGGGACAGGTGTCTTATCTGCTCTCCGAATTGGAAGACGGCGCACACAGTCTGACATTCCGTGCGTGGGACCTGCTGAACAACAGTAACACTGCTTCGCTCAATTTCATAGTGGCAAAAGGTGCTGATCCCAATATATACTCCGTGCTATCTTATCCCAACCCCGTACAAGCGACGGGCGTGCTGAACATGGTTGTTCAATACGACCAGCCCGACCGCGTGATGGAAACGGAAATACGTATCTTCGATATGTCGGGACGGTTGGTATGGGAACAGAAGCAGTCGAACCCAGACAATGTGCAACTGAATATGGCAGAAATAGGACTTCAACCCAGCATCTATCTGTATAACATACGCATGAAAACGGCTGAAAGCGGCTATGCAAACGCATCCGGAAAAATTGTAATAACAGAATAAGAACATCCCACACAACACTTGCCTATGAAGCATATCTAAAAAGATTGTGACCTAAAATGTAAATTGTAATTTTATAAAACCATCTATATGAAAAAGACTTTTGTAACCCTCGCTGCCGCTGCGCTGTTTTGCATGAGTGCATCTGCTATTGACGAGACCCTCAATCCCCTTATTACATCTATGCCCTCTTTGAGCATCGCTCCCGATGCCCGCTCTGCTGGTATGGGCGACTTGGGTGTGGCTACCGATGCTGACCTCAATTCACAGTATTGGAACCCTGCGAAATTTGCGTTTATGCAGAGCGCGGGTGGTATCACAGCAAACTACACGCCGTGGTTGCGTAAGTTGGGTGTATCCGACCTCGACCTCGCGCATATCGAAGGATACTATAACTTCGGTGACTTGGCAGGAGGTATCGGTGCCTCTTTTACCTATTTCTCTATGGGTGACTGCCAACTGACAGGTCCGAACAACGAGGATTATGGTATGTGTCGTCCAAACGAATGGGCATTAGACCTTTCGTACTATCGCAAACTCCATGAATATGTCAGTATGGCGGTGGCCTTGCGCTTTATGTACTCTGACCTGAACAATGGTATGAATATGTCGGGTACTGGCTATGACAACAACATGCACGCTGCATGGACTATGGCTGCGGACATTGCGCTCTATTACCATCAGCCCATCCAAATCCCAATGGGAACAAGCTATTTCTCTTTAGGTTTTACCTTGTCTAACCTGGGAGGAAAGATGACATACGATGAGGTAACGCGCAACTTTATCCCTGCTACCATGCGCATCGGTGCAAACTATGAACTGCCGTTTGACAAATACAACAGTCTGACATTCAGTTTGCAAGCAGATAAGTTGATGGTACCGTCAAGAAAATCGAAGTTTGCAGAAGGCTTTGATCCAAATGATGACAGCACATGGCAAATGGATCAACAAGCCTACTCCGACCTGACTTCCGTGAAAGGTATATTCCAATCATTTGCCGATGCGCCACGCGGAGCAAAAGAAGAATTTCAGGAGGTACGTTGGGGAGCAGGCTTGGAGTATTCGTACAACAAGCAGTTCTTTGCACGTTTCGGTTATAGTTACGAAAACTTCTACAAGGGAAATAGAAACTACCTGACCGTAGGTGCTGGTTTCCATCTATCTATCTTCTCGTTGGATGCGGCTTACTGCATCGGCTTGGCTGCCAACAATCCACTTGACCAGACTATGCGATTCACTATCGGTTTCGACCTTGCCGGTATCAAGGACTTAGTGAACAACAGGAAATGAGAATCGGATTCGGATATGACGTACATCAATTCGCCCCTAATCGCAAACTGTGGTTAGGGGGAATTGCTGTTCCATCCGTATATGGTCTGTTAGGGCATTCCGATGCCGATGTACTTATCCATGCATTATGCGATGCCATCCTCGGTGCTGCCAATATGCGAGACATCGGCTACCATTTCCCAGACACAAAGGGGAATGAATACGAGGGAATGGACTCGAAGATACTATTGCGGCGCGTGATGGAAATGGTACGCGAGAAAGGATACACTTTCGGAAATTGCGATTGCACCGTGTGTGCGCAATCTCCCAAACTCAACCCATATATACCTCAAATGCAACAGTGCCTGGCGGAGGTGATGGGTGTATCGGCAGAGGATATAAGCATCAAAGCCACCACCACCGAACGTCTCGGTTTTGTGGGCAGAGAGGAAGGCATTGCTGCATACGCCGTTGTATTGCTGAATTGATATAAGACAAACGGGATTACTCCGTTTTAGAATGTACTGTCGAATGAGAATGCACTATCAAATGAGAACGCACTATCGTATGAAACTTGTTTTATCCCTGCTGTGTCTGTTACCCCTCGTCGCAAAAGCGGGATATCCTATCTATGAGCAGTGGTTTGATGAAGTAGCAGCGATAGGAGGCGAGCCATATGTGGAATATATGGATTCGGTGTACAAGAAAATCAAGCTCGCGGACAGTTGTTACGTAGAGGTGTATAACTACGGCGATAGTGTCCTGCTGGTGCAGACTGTCTGCGCGCCTCTATGCTCATCCGTAGCGCAGATATATGACAGCCAGTGGAAACTGCGCCACACCGTTTCCGCTCCCGAAAACTACACCCTTCCCCAAGCATTTATTGAGCAAGGTATTTTGCGCTGGGAAGAAAACTACAAGGACGAAAATGATTGAACTACCCATTTATTTAATCGGCTATATGGGGGCTGGCAAGACGACGGTCGGTCGGCTATTAGCAGATAAATTAGGCTGGACATTTGTTGACTTGGATGAAGCGTTCCACGAAATCCACGGCTTTACTACCGCAGACTATATTCGGCGATTCGGTATGGCGGAATTTCGACAGAAAGAGAAATACGTAGTGGAAGATCTGGCAGAACTGCCCTACGAGCGGGTGATTTATGCCACGGGAGGAGGCTATCCTTGCTGGGAAGACAATATGGAATGTTTGCACGAGTTGGGAACGAGTATCTACCTACGTTGGCAACCGATTCATTTAGCCAAACGACTGATGCTAACGGATTTATCGGAACGCCCCGTGCTGCAAGGACACACAGAAGAGGAATTGCTTGCGTTTATCACGCCCCACTTGGCAGCACGGGAAACATTTTACGCCAAAGCAGACTATATTGTGGATGCCCCCGTGGAAGAGACAGTAACCGAATATGACGATGAACATATGGCGCAAATATTGTACGATCTGATACAAGAGAAACGTCAAAAACATATATAAAGATGACTATCAATCAACTACAAGAAGAAATCATTGAGGAGTTCAGCAGTTTTGATGATTGGATGGATCGCTACTCGCTCCTTATTGAATACGGAAACAATCTGCCTGCATTCCCCGAAGAGGCGCGCACAGAACAAAACCTAATAGATGGATGCCAATCCAAAGTGTGGTTTACCGCAGGTATTGAAAATGGGAATGTCGTATATCAAGGCGATTCCGACGCCATATTGGTGAAAGGCATCGTGGCACTGCTTATCCACGTATTGAGCAACCACACGCCACGAGAAATCATAGACGCAGACCTCTATTTCATAGACCGTATCCAACTGCGTGAGCATCTATCCCCCACCCGCAGCAATGGATTGGTGGCGATGCTGAAACAAATGCGCGACTATGCCCTTGCATTCCGTGCATTGGAAAAAGAATAAACGATGTTCTTTATAAATATAAACATAACACATTCAATATCATATGAACCTAAGTGATCGTATAATTGCCGTGATAGGTTTAGGCTATGTAGGACTGCCTTTGGCCATTGAGTATGGCAAGAAGTACCGCGTTATCGGTTTCGATGTAAATCAGGCACGTGTAGCCGAGTTGGAACGAGGCGAAGACCACACGTTGGAGGCAGATCTACAAGGTATGTCACAAGCGCGCACATTGTATAAATCGACCCAAAGCAAAGGCTTGACTTTCTCATCGAATGCGGACGACTTGACGGCAGCAAACACCTATATCGTGACCGTTCCTACGCCCATCGACCATTTCAACAATCCCGATTTGACACCGCTGCTCAAAGCCTCAGAGACCATAGGCAAGACTCTGCGCAAGGGCGACATTGTCATCTATGAGTCTACCGTTTATCCCGGTTGTACCGAAGAAGATTGCGTACCTGTATTAGAGAAATACAGTGGGTTGAAATTCAATCAGGACTTTTTCTGCGGCTACTCTCCAGAACGCATCAACCCAGGTGATAAAGTAAACACACTGACCAAAATCAAGAAAATCACCTCTGGTTCCACCCCAGCAATTGCGGACATCGTGGATGCCTTGTACAACAGTATCTTGGAAAACGGAACACACCGTGCGCCCAATATGAAAGTGGCAGAAGCCGCCAAAGCCGTAGAAAACTCACAACGCGATGTGAATATATCGTTTATGAACGAGTTGGCACTGATTTGCGACCGTGTAGGCATTGACACAAATGATGTGATTGAGGCCGCAGGCACGAAATGGAACTTCCTAAAATACCGTCCTGGCTTGGTCGGAGGACACTGCATTTCCGTTGACCCCTACTACTTAGCACACAAAGCGAAGTCGCTGGGATATGTTCCGCAGGTGATTTTGTCCGGACGTACTGTAAACCAGTCCATTGCCAAGTTTATAGCAGATAAGGTGCTGAAACTGATGATATTGCACGACCATAAAATCAAGGATTCACACGTGCTGATACTGGGTGTTACGTTCAAGGAGAACTGCCCAGACTGCCGCAACACGAAAGTGATTGACATCGCAAATGAATTGGAAGATTTCGGTTGCCGTGTGGATATATGCGACGCATGGGCTTCCCCTGACGTTGTAAAACAGGAGTACGGAAAAGACATCATCCAGACAGTTGACCCGAATCAACGGTACGAGGCAGTTATCGCTTGTGTGGCACACGATGAATTCAAGACATTCCCCTTCAAGAAATACAAAGAGCAAGGTGCTGTGATCTTTGATGTGAAGAACTTTGTGGATCGCGATATAGTGGACGGGAGACTGTAAAAAGCATTATCGGTCTATGCGTTGAGACACAGACAATAACGCTATGCATTATGGCTTGCATTTGCGCTTTGTCTGTCTATCTTAGGCAAAGACATCGAATGCAATCACTACGCATACCTTCCGCAGAAACGAATGCTTACCGCGCACAAAATGCAAAAGACGTATTTGTAGAGCGACATGTACGACTGCCATAGCATTATTTATCCGTTGAGGGAATTAAAACCGCTTTATACCGTATCTATCATTATACATAGTGCCATAGAAGCACAAAGTAAAATAATAATAACGCGTTGGTGGAATTAAAATCGTAGTTGTATTGGGTTCATAGGCATACATAATGCGAAGAAAGCAAAAATATAAAAAATGATAACGAAATAAGCCATCCGTAGCGTGGAAAAATCCGCTACCTAACCGCTACCTGTCTCGTAGGTGACCCGTAGATGACCCATAGATGACCCGTGAGGTACACTCGTAGTACGCTGGTGGGCATAGGAAATGAATTTTAATACTTTCACCTTTAATTTATACCTATTTTAATTCAATCAATGGGTTAGAATAAGAAGGGAGCGCACACTTTATTTCGTGGGACAATTCACTGCGTAACCCCGACATGACCGCTCGTGGAACAATTGAAAAAAGGCAATAGAAAGGCGACCTGACCGCTACCTAACCGCTACCTGACCGCTCGTGGAACAATTACAATAAGCAGATGGAACTTTGAGGACAACGGAAAGATTTTTTAATACCTTTCTTTTTGACTCACACTTACCTCACTCCACCCACGAGTAACATTTTATGGGCCTAATTCAACCAACAGAGTATTATTTATCAAAGAACTAAAACCATATAGATTATGCAAATTGCTGTCGCTGGAACAGGTTATGTAGGTTTGTCCATCGCAACGTTGCTGTCGCAACACCACCATGTGGTTGCAGTGGATATAGTACCCGAAAAAGTGGATGCTATCAACCGTCGTGTATCGCCTATACAAGATGAATACATAGAGAAGTATTTCGCGGAGAAGACGCTGGATTTGACGGCAACCTTGGATGCACGCACCGCATACAAGCAAGCAGAGTTGGTGGTGGTTGCTACGCCCACCAACTATGATTCCCAGCAGAACTATTTCGATACTTCTGCCGTAGAGGAGGTGATTCGCTTGGTGATGGAAGTCAATCCCAACGCCATTATGGTTATTAAATCAACCATTCCTGTGGGATACACGGAGAACATTCGTCAAAAAACGGGTAGCGAAAACATCCTGTTCTCACCCGAATTCCTGCGCGAAAGCAAAGCATTGTACGACAATCTATATCCATCACGTATCATCGTAGGCACCAAGGTAGATGACGAGCGTCTGATGCGTGCGGCACAGACCTTTGCCCACCTGCTGCAAGAAGGCGCATTGAAACCCGACATCGACACGCTATACATGGGCTTCACGGAAGCGGAGGCAGTGAAACTCTTCGCAAATACCTATCTGGCACTGCGTGTGTCTTACTTCAACGAGTTGGACACATACGCAGAGATAAAAGGACTGCGGACACAAGACATCATAAACGGCGTATGCCTTGACCCACGCATCGGCACGCATTATAACAATCCATCTTTCGGTTACGGCGGTTACTGCCTGCCCAAAGATACTAAACAGTTGCTCGCGAACTACAAGGATGTACCCGAAAACCTAATAGAAGCCATCGTGGAGAGCAATCGCACACGCAAGGATTTTATTGCCGACCGCGTCCTGGCGAAAACTGGGTATTACGATTATTACAGCCACGGCTCATTCAATGCAGCCGAAGAAAAGCCTTGTACCATCGGCGTATATCGGTTGACGATGAAAGCCAACTCGGATAATTTCCGCCAATCCAGTATCCAAGGCATTATGAAACGTGTGAAAGCCAAGGGGGCACAAGTAGTGATTTATGAACCCACATTGCCAGACGGCTCCACATTCTTCGGTTCAAAAGTGGTGAACGACTTAGGTATATTTAAGGCACAGTCGCAAGCCATTATCGCCAACCGATACGATGCCTGTCTGGACGACGTGAAAGAAAAAGTATATACACGCGACTTGTTCCAAAGAGACTAAATGCACCGTAAGGCAGTGAATATATTTGCCTTACAATACACTTGAAATGATATTAGACACCCCTTTTAATAGTTTTACCCAATGATACACCGCATAAAAACGTATATGATGGCTGGAATTGCCTTGATTGCAGCGAGTTGCGGCTCGCAAGTAGAAAAATCGGAGAAAGCCCCTATCACCAAACCTACGATTACACTCTCTGACGGTACGTTTACCGCCGAGGCGTTGTGGTCTATGGGCAGGATAAGCAGTGTCGTTCCCAATGCAACGGATAGGCGCGTTGCTTACACGGTTTCGTATTACAGCATAGCCGAAAACCGTTCCACTACGTGGATACGCGTGTGCGAGTACACCTCAACCGATACGGAAAAGCCGAGCCTGACTATGGTGGACGAGTTTGTGGGTGCACAGCCTGCATGGACAAACGATGGGCGATTGCTATATCTCAAAGGCGGGCAATTGTATCTCAGAGATAGCAAAAAGCATTCACATGACATTGCCTTGGAAGGATACGACAAAAACATTGAAGGCTGTTTGCTGTCGCCCGACAACAAACAGATACTCCTTGCTTCCCCCGTAAAATCGCATCCGACTACTGCTGACCTATACCCAGACCTACCGCTGGCATCGGGGCGTATAGTGGATGATTTGATGTATAAGCATTGGGATGAATGGGTGGACGAAGTACCACAACCGTTTTTATGCCGTCTGACTATGGATAAGAAGCACATCGCTGTGAATGAGTGCGTCAATCTATTAGAGGGGACATCGTATGAAAGTCCTATGCGACCTTTTGGTGGGGTGGAACAATGGGCATGGAGTCCAGATAGCAAAGAAATCGCTTATACCTGTCGCAAGAAAACGGGATTGGAGTATGCTATTTCCACCAATTCAGATATCTATCTATACAATCTGCAGACAGGAGAGACAAAGAACATCACCGAAGAGAACAAAGGATACGATACCAACCCATCATACTCACCTAATGGGCGGTATATTGCATGGTTGAGTATGGAGCATGATGGCTATGAGAGCGACGAGAACCGCCTGTTCGTAATGGATATTCAGACGGGTAAGAAACAGTACCTGTCCAAAAGCTTGGACAGCAATGTAGATTCGTACTATTGGAAAGATGACAACAACCTTGTTTTCAACGCTGTATGGGATGGCACAGTACGCATTTACAACCTGCATTTTGACGAGAATGCCACCGCAGATATTACGCAGATCACGCCCAACGGGCAGTATGACTATGAATTAGGAGGTCAGATAGGCGAAGATATGCTCTGCCTACGACACTCTATGGAGCGTGCCAACGAGGTGTTTGTACTGTCCCCTATGCACGGGCACACGCCATTACCACTCACCACAGAAAATGAAAATATCTACTCACAAGTGGAAATGGGCAAGGTGGTTCCGCGCAGGCAAATGACTACCGATGGGAAACAAATGCTGACTTGGGTGGTATATCCTCCGCATTTCGACCCAAACAAGAAATACCCGACCCTGCTCTATTGCGAAGGTGGGCCTCAATCTCCTGTAAGCCAGTTCTGGAGTTACCGCTGGAATTTTATGATGATGGCAGCGAATGGCTACATCGTGGTTGCTCCTAACCGTCGGGGACTTCCTGGATTTGGTTACGAGTGGAATGCTGCCATCAGTGGGGACTATGGCGGTCAATGCATGCGCGACTATCTGACTGCCATAGACGAGATGTGCACAGAACCCTATGTGGACAAGGCGCATCTGGGCTGCGTAGGTGCATCGTTCGGAGGGTATAGCGTCTATTGGCTTGCAGGACACCACGACAAACGGTTCAGCGCGTTTATCGCCCACGATGGTATTTTCAATATGGAAATGCAATACTTGGAAACCGAGGAGAAATGGTTTGCCAATTGGGATATGGGCGGCGCGTATTGGGAAACGGACAATGCTATCGCTCAAAGGACGTTTGCCAATTCCCCCCATCGTTTTGTAGATCGGTGGGACACGCCCATCCTCTGCATTCATGGTGAAAAGGATTACCGCATATTAGCCAACCAGGCAATGGCAGCCTTTGATGCTGCAAAAATGCAAGGCATACCCGCCCAACTGTTGCTATTCCCCGACGAGAACCACTGGGTGTTGCAACCTCAGAACGGGGTACTCTGGCAACGCACATTCTTTGGCTGGCTGGACAAATGGCTTAAATAGTAGAAGATAGCATAGAACCGTATAAAAATGGAGATTTCCATTATCCTATGCGCCGCTATTTTACCTGCCTTCTTGCTGGTGGTGTATATCTGGTGGCGTGACAAATACCAACGCGAGCCGTTCTCGCAGATCATACGCGGAGTGGTGTTCGGTATCGTAGCAGCAGGTATTGCTGCCTGCGTTGAGTTGCTGGTTCAACTTTTGGGCATTGTATCTCCTGAGCCCTCCAACTTGGTAAGCGCAGTATGGACGGCTTTTGCGGGTGCTGCCATTCCGGAAGAATGCGCCAAAATCTTTATGTTAGCGCTGCTGTTGCGCCATAACCGCTATTTTGACGAGCGTTTTGACGGTATTGTCTATGCTTGTGCTGTGGGTATGGGGTTTGCAGGAACGGAAAATATCCTATACCTATTGAGCAATATCAATGAATGGGAGACCGTGGCTATACAGCGCGCAGTATTCGCCGTTCCTGGACATTTCTTGTTTGCCGTTGCAATGGGTTACTGCTATTCCTTGGTATATTTCGGTGATGTAAGTTGGCGCAAACAAGGGCGCATACTATGGCTACCGATACTGTTGCACGGCATCTATGACGCGCTGTTGTTTATGGCACATATCGGCACCATATTAAGCGGCGTGCTCCTTATCGCATTTTATGTATTTTGTTTCACACTCTTTCGCTACGGTCAGAAATCTATCCGCGAACACATACAACGCGATGAGAATGATCCCAATCAAATTGCATTCTGGCGAAAGAAATCTTCTAAACATTGATATACTTACGGAAAAATGACTACGTACGAAACATGTATGCGGGATCTAAGACAAGGCAAATACGCTAAGGTGTATATGCTTTGTGGCGAGGAGTCTTACTACATTGACCAGGTGGCAAATTACATAGAACAATATGTATTGGACGATGCAGCAAAGGCTTTCGACCAAACCATAGTCTATGGCAAGGACTTAGCCAACGAAGATATCTCGGCCGCCATATCTGCGGCGCGCGGGTTTGCGATGATGGGCGGTCGGAAAGTGGTGATAGTGAAAGAAGCGCAACATATCAAGAAATGGGAAGCATTGGATTACTACATAGACAATCCCCAACCCGACACCCTACTCGTCATCTGCTACAAGTATGGCACACCCGACAAACGACACGGATGGTGGAAAAAGTTGGAGAAAAATGGTGCTGTGGTAATGCAGAGCGATGCCCTGAAAGACTACCAGTTGGAGAAATGGATAACCACTTACCTGCAAGAAAAGAACCGGGAACTCAAAGCACAAGGTGAGGAACTCAACATAGACCCACGTGTCAGCAAACTGCTCGCCGACAATATCGGCACGAACTTGACTGCCATAGTCGGTGCATTACAAAAACTGATTGACGGTCGCCCCGCTGGTACAAAGGTCATAGATCTTGCTTTGGTGGAACGAAATATAGGCATCAGCAAAGACTACAACATATTTGAACTCCAAGACGCCATTATTCGAGGCGACATCCTCAAAGCCAACCGCATAACGCAGTATTTTGCGCAGTCCAAAACACATCCTATGATTAGGGAACTGATTGTGCTTTATCCTTTCTTTGTCAATCTACTGATGTACCACTACCTGCCCGACAAGACCGATCGTGTAGCCGCTGCCGCGCTGAAAATCAATCCATACTTTGTCAAGGACTATGCTTTGGCTGCCAAAAGATACTCGGCTGGTAAAACATTCCACATCATCGGCTACATTCGAGAAACAGACGCACGCCTAAAAGGTATCAATAATCCATCAGCAGACGATGCGGATTTGTGGAAGGAACTTATCTATAAAATTATGCACTGAAAAGATCATATCTGTATTGAAATTCTCTTCTCCAAGTTGGCATAGCATACTTTTTAAGTGTACATATAAAATGCACTTCTCTTTAAGGATATACAATCATTTCTCCAATATACTTGCGTTTTATCTACCTTTTCCTTCGGTATTGATTTAATTAACATACTATCTCTTTCCCTTTGTTACCCTATTCTATGCTATGTAAGTATAGGGCTTTACAAAATGATATTTCTATCCATTAAAGCATATCTACCGAGATAATATGGAATACCTAAATTGTTGTATATCAAAAATTAGTTATATCTTTGTAATCGTATTGAGTCATCGAGGTATGGAATAAGGCAGATTAGTTGTTTGTCCAAAGAGACAGTGTTTAACGTTCCGTCCCCATACTTTTACATCTCACAATCTGGATAGTTCGTAGGGAGCATACATTACTTGCACAACCCCGCATGTCGCAACGATAGAGTTAAGATGTATAGATGTATAGATGTATCAATCATTACTAAACTCATTTAATGTATGACTTATATCGGCATTGACATCAGTAAATCCACCTCTGTGGTGGCTTACCCGAAAGAGAAAGGGTACACAATTCGTGAGTTCAAAAACACTCCATTAGGCATTGTTTCCTTTATGCACACACTCTCAAAAGACGAGCATCATTGCATTATGGAAGCAACAGGTAATTATGGTGTTACACTCCTTTATTTGCTTGATAAGCACGGCTATCGTGTCAGTCTCATCAATCCGCTCAAGACGCATAACTTTGCCAAGACAGAGTTGTCAGTTACCAAGACAGATGCGGAGGATGCAAAACTCCTATCTCGCTATGGTAAAGAGAAACAACCGCCAGTATATAAGATGCCTACGGAAACCATCCTCCTTCTCAAACAGAAACGTACTGTTCTACGCCAACTCAAGAAGCAGCATACGATGCTGACCAATATGCAGGCATCGTTGGAGGTTCTACCGGTACAAAACCAACCAAGTCGCCAAGCAGTGAAGAAAGTCATTATCTCCCTTGAAAAGCAAATACGTGCCTTAGAAGAGGATATGACAAACATCACCAAGAAAGAGTACAAGCGTCAGGTAGAGTTACTCACTTCTATTAAAGGCATTAACAACAAGATGGCATCTGCATTAATAACGGCTACGGGTGGCTTTACCTACTTTGATAATGCCAAGCAGTTCACTCGTTACTTGGGTTTGTGTCCGACCATCATTAAATCGGGTTCATCAGTCAATGTCAAAGGTCACATCAATCGCAATGGCGATTCGTATCTTCGTAGTCAGTTATTTGTCGTGGCTATGCCAACGATGCGTTTCAATAAGGCATGTCGTGAGTTATATGAGCGTCTGCGGGCGAATGGCAAATCTGGCAAAGTGGCTCTTATCGCAGTGGCAAATAAACTTATCCGGCAGGCATTTGCAGTGATTAAATCGGACAAAACATATATAGATGGCTTTGTATCTCAACCGCCGCAAATGATACCTGCTGTAGTTACATCGGCATCGCCTCTATAACACTCCCCGCGGGGAGCGCCGTCGGCAAGGGGGTGTCGGAACACCCCCGACGAGATATAAAACTAACACGATTTATCACAAAAAAAGCATCAAATTTTAATATAGTTCGTTAAATAAGTATTTTGCTTTATCTTGTATCTGCTTACCATTTAGAACAATCTCTACTTGCCAATCATAAGGAATGTCGAGTACGACAGAATGAGCATTGAAATTTTGATCTAATGAGATGCATTTCTTTGAGTGTCTAAGACTGCAAATATCATTATATTTTAGATAATTAATGGCATTTTCACCGTATTCTGCAAAAGATAATGGCGGAAGAGGGCGCAACATCCTAATATCGTCACCTAAAAAAACTTTTCAATAGGTATAAATCCCATTCTGCGAGCCAAATGTGATAGTGCAGATTATATATTTGTGAAAAGGTTTCTACATAACTTACATTAAAGCCTAATCAATAACCATATCTCTTGCTGTACAGATGAATAAGACTCATGGAAAGAACAAGTGCAAAGATTTCTGCGACAATTACAGCCGACCATATTCCGTTAATGCCCAACCAAAGAGGAAGGGTGAATACGGCTACAAGTTCAAAAATCAAAGTTCGTGTAAATGACACAAACGCAGAAATAGAGCCATTGCCCAATGCGGTAAACCAAGTAGAGGCAAACATGTTAAGTCCGCTAAATAAAAAACTTATTGTATATATGCGTGTAGCATGAACTATAAGTTCGTGAATGCTCGTTTCATTTCCCACGAATATAATGGCAATAACCGGAGCGCACCATACACTGACAAGCCATAAAAGTACACCGCAAGTGCCTACAATGGTGCGGCTCTTTCTTAACAGACTTGTCAGCTCCGAATAATTTTGTTCCCCATAATTATAAGCGACAAACTGCTGAACACCCATATTATAACCCATAAATACAGAGTTGAAAAGAAAGCCCAAGTTTAACAATATGCCATATGCGACTACTCCATCTGACCCGATATAACGCATCAGTTGCCAATTATAGCAAATTCCAACAATATTGAGTGATATATCCGAAATAAACTCGGAAACACCATTACCGCAACACCTTCCAATATCCCTTATATCGTCGTTGCTCCACTTGACGGTAAATTCCATCTTTAGTTCACTTCTTTCACGCGAAAAATAATAAAACGGAAATAGTCCACCAATAACGAACCCCAATGCACTTGACAGGGCTGCTCCCGTAAGACCAAAATCAAACAGAAGAATAAAGACTCCATCTAATGCCACATTGACTATACCGCAGATGGTTGTTACTTTTGTACCCAACGATGGCTTGCCGACAACCATATAGAATGGATTGAACGCCATCATCAGCATATAGAACGGTAATGCCAAAGTCAAAATTCGACCATAGCGTACAGCATGAGGTAAAAGTTCTTCATTCGCCCCAAGTATGGAGGCTATATTTGGCATAATCACAAACAGGACAATTGCAAACAGCATTCCCACAATCAAAGTAAAAGAGATAAGAATGCTGAAAACAAGTTCGGCTCTCTTTTTGTTGCCCTCGCCCAATGTTTTGGAAACCAACGCACTGCTTCCAGTTCCAACCATCAAGCCCAAAGCTCCCACTATAGCTACTACGGGCAAAATAATGTTCATTCCTGCAAAGGCTTCAGTACCAACAAAACGGGCTACAAAAAAACCGTCAAAGATGCTATAAATAGATGCCGTCAACATCATTAGCACCATAGGGCACATAGTATATAGTAAACGACCATAACTGCTATGACCACTTAAAGAAACGGCTTGAATGTTATCTGTATTTGCCATTGTCTGTTTGTCATTATGCTTTTTCCTTTTGCAAAATTACAGATTTTTTTTTGAATAGACAAATTTCGTTATCATAAATTAGGGCAAGCACATCAAAATTTCACATATTCACACACGAACAAAGCATAGTAATTTCAGTCATATGTATTCGTCGTATATACAAGAACTGCTGATAAAATAATATTATGTGGGACATAATGCGTCAAACTTCATTTGACCTTTCTCACATTCGGGACGTTCGGAGAAACGCCGCTCACGGAATGTGCGTTGCACATTCATCGCGCTCCGTTTCCCTCACGATACCTATCACAGCATAACACAGGTTATGTAGCGGACAAGTAGCCGACAAGTAGCCGTCAAGTAGCCGACAAGTAGCCGACAAGTAGCCGACAAGTAGCCGACAAGTAGCCGACAGTGTGGATACATGTTTCATTTCACCGATAGACAAAGAAATGCAAATCGTTTGGGATAATAGGGGATTGGCTTTGCTTATATACCCACCAACGATAATAATCTTCCTAAAATATAATTCCATACTTGCATATATCCTAAAAATATCGTACCTTTGCAGACCTTTTGGTTTTTATAACTATATGTTAAACCCTATAAATTGAAATCGTTATGATTACAAAACGTTTGGAAGATGCTATCAATGCACAAATCAATGCAGAGATGTGGTCGGCTTACCTTTATCTGAGTATGTCTGCATACTGCCAGAATGCAGGGTACACGGGTATGGCTAACTGGTTCTTTGTCCAGTTCAAAGAAGAACAGGATCATGCCATGATTTTCTTCAACTATCTGCAAAGCCGCGGCGGGCGTGTTGCGCTTCAAGCCATTGACACCGTATCCACCGATTGGGCATCCCCATTGGCTGCCTTCGAAAACACATTGGCACACGAGCAGAAAGTAACCGCTATGATCAACAACCTGATGTCTATCGCAATAGAAGAAAAGGACTATGCCGCTCAAAGCCGCTTGCAATGGTTTGTAGATGAGCAGGTGGAGGAAGAAGAAAATGCGACCGAACTGATTCAGAAATTGCGTATGGTGGAAGGAAACGGATACGGCTTATACCAGATAGACCAAGAGTTGGCAGCACGTACCTACGTACAGGCATCTCCATTGGCAAATGCAGAATAATGCGTACTATATCCGCACTATCGAAGGGCATCTACAAAGACCGGGGCAGCAAGTTCCTCGCCTTTGCGGAACCCATAGCCAACGAAGAAGAAGCAAAGACGCGCATTGCGTGGTATAAAAAGAAATACCACGATGCGCGTCATGTGTGTTACGCCTATCGCATCGGAACGGATCTATGGCGTACCAAAGATGACGGAGAACCGCATGGTACGGCAGGATTGCCTATCTTGCGCTCCATTGATGCACAAGGGCTTGACAAGATATTAGTCGTTGTAGTACGTTATTTTGGCGGTACGTTGTTGGGTACTGGTGGACTGATGGTAGCCTATCGAAAAGCCACCAAAGAGGCACTGAACAATGCTGAGAAAATCTAAGACGGCATAGTGATACGCATGTGAGAGAAATATGGCAGATAAATACAAACATATACGTGCATACAGGGTGGCTCCGCTGTTAGCCATCACAGACTGGATAAGCGTTTTACCCGTGCTCAAATGGTTTGAACACAAGACCACGACGTCTGTCCGATTAGCCTATGCGGGCAGTCGCGAACAGATAGAAGAAGACATAAAACACGGTGCCTGTTTCATAACCAACCATAGGGATATTTGCATGGATGCAGCATGGCTGTCTATGTTGCTTCGCTTCCGCTATTTTATCCGCCCATACATGGGTATCGGCAATAATCTATTCGCCAAGTGGTGGATAGAACCCGTAGTGCGCTATTTGCGCTGCTTTGTGGTTATCCGAAATGGGTCATTGCATGACCAGATAGAGAACTCCACCCTGTTATCACAGTATATCAATGATTTGCGCCGTTGCCGCAAATCTATTTGGTTGGCACAGCGCGAGGGACGTGCCAAAGACAGCAACGACTTGACGCAACCATCCGTCATCAAGATGCTGACCATTGAGGCGGATGATTTCTTTGAAGCCATCCAAAGGCTGAATATATGTCCTGTCTCCATTACCTACGAATATGACCCATGCGACTATCTGAAAGCGCGTGAAATGCAGCAGAAAAGAGATAATCCCAACTGGCGCAAGTCGAAAGCCGATGACTTACGTTCCATGCAGACAGGTATCCATGGTTTCAAAGGTAGAGTGACCTATAAACTGACACCCAGCATCAATCATGAAATCCATACGCTCCTGCGAGAGAAACCCGAAGTAAGAGATATGAGTCGCAACGAACAAATACGCATCGTATGCGACATCATAGACCAACATATCCACGCAGGGTATGAGATATACCCCCATGATGCGGCATTTGACCAATATATAGAGAGCCGATTAGCACGCATAAAACTTTCCAATAAAGACGAAGCGTTTTTACGCGAGAAACTATACGAAATGTACAACAACCCCATCAAGAACTATGAAAAGAGCCATCTTCCCAGGTAGTTTTGACCCGTTTACATTAGGGCATCACGATATTGTCTTACGCGGTTTAGAGTTATTCGATGAAATTGTGATCGGTATCGGTCGCAACAGCACCAAAAAAGAAACCTTCCCCATTCGCGAACGTGAGGCGGCGATACAGAAACTATACAAAGACGAACCTCGTGTGCGCGTGGTGATTTATGACTGTCTGACCGTGGATTTAGCCAAGCAGGTGGACGCGCACTTTATCCTGCGCGGCATACGTTGTGTGTCGGATTTCGAGTACGAACGCAATATGGCAGAAGCCAACAAGCAAATAGGAGGTATCGAAACCATCATTCTATACACACGCCCAGAGTACGCACACATATCCTCCACCCTGGTGCGCGATTTGTATTCCTACAACAAGGATGTGTCTGCCTTTGTGCCGACCAAACTACGCTAAAAGAAGCAAATTTTCCTGCTACGCCGACTACCAACAAAGCAGCGATACAGCGACACAGTATAAAAAACACTATCCCCATAAAGAAAGAGGCTGCCTAACAAAAGTGTTAGTCAGCCTATTTCTTTATACTATACTAAAATATAAACAAAGTATAATAGTCAATAGAGACAATATAACAATTCTACCTATCAAGTATGCCTTATGATTCGGAAAAGAACAGGTGGCAATAGCGCGTGGAACAATCCGCAAACTGAAAGCGACCTGACCGCAAGGTAACCGCTACCTGACCGCTCGTGGAACAATGGATAACATTATAGGTACTCGTGAGGACAGGGGGACTACAGGACTAAATCAAGGCGAAAATTACAGATAAGACTTGTATAATCGCGAAAATGAAAAGTACAAGATTTCAAAATGAAAAGTACATTTTTTGA
>X363_Desmarests_Spiny_Pocket_Mouse__coassemble_181_pt1 | contig 47579 bp, 42 predicted proteins | sample X363_Desmarests_Spiny_Pocket_Mouse__metabat2_low_PE_030 | metagenome-assembled genome bin X363_Desmarests_Spiny_Pocket_Mouse
GGACTACCTCGGCATCATACTTGCGGTTAATCGTTGCCAACTGTGCCTGCACATGGCACATCGTGGCGCTGTGTGGGTATTCAAACAATGCCAACTGCATAGCATCTGCATCAACGAGTTTGTCGAGCACCACGCCCAGGCGTTTTATCTCGTATCCGCTGCGGAATATAGAGCGAAAGGCTTGGCAGGCTGCTTTGATAAGCGGGCTGGTGGCATCTTCGTATTCTGCCAACTTGACCGTGGCGGAATTGCTGTATTGCGCCAGGTCTTCGCGATGGTAGTTGGTGTTCAGAAATACCGTGATTTGTTTGCAGCGGCTTTTCTGATCGCGTAGTTTGCGTGCTGCCGCGCTGGTGTAACTGCTCAGTTGCTCCAATAGAAACGGTAGGTCGTGCGATGTGGTGGGCAGGGTACGCGACTGCATGATAGATTGCTGTCGCTCTTTGTTCTCCAAACGTATCGCCTGCTTGCCGTTCAGTTCCTGCCATGTGTGGTATAGCGTGACGTTGAAGTGCTTGGCAAAGTTCTCGCCATTGGCTTGCGCAAACGCCAAGGCGGTACGTAACCCCATCTGTTGGAGTTTAGGGGCAACCTTACGTCCGATGCCCCATACGGCTTCTATCGGCACAAGTGCGAGTGCGGTCTCCCGCTTGTCTTCGGGAAGAATGCAGATGCCTTGGTAGCCTTCGTATTGCTTGGCAAACCCTGTCGCCACTTTTGCTAAGGTGTATGTGCTTGCGCACCCGCAACTGACGGGAATATGTGTCTGGCTCTCTATGATATCTTTGACCTTTTTCGTGTAATGCCGCATATCGTCGGGTTCGTCAATGGGGATATAGCCGAAGAACTCATCCACGGAGTACTGCACAAAGTCCAGCACAATCTCCTGTGCTTGCACCAACTGCATGATGGTCTGCGATATGCGATGGTACTTGGGGTGGTCCACTTCGAAGCAATAGACTTGTTGTCCTCGCAGGATAAAACCGTCCTCGTTGCGTACCACGTTAGGGGTCAGCACTTTGAATAACGGTAATCCACGTTTCAGTCCCAAGGCTTTCGCGGGTTTGTTCAGGGCAAGGACGATGCCGCCGTTGTTCTCGTTGGACGATGATACAACTACGGGCTTATTTTGCAAGTGCGGGCGTTCTGCGATTTCGCAACTGGCAAAGAAACTATTGCAATCGATATGTACGACCATAACCTCCGTCACGCGTAGGGGATGTTACAGATCTTTCTCCCATTGGAATGTGTTGCCCGCCCCGAGTTCGAAGAAATAGCGCACAATACCTTCGTCCTGTGCCGCGTAGAATCCCAAGCCTTTTTTTATGGATACCACCTTGTCGTCATAGGTCAGCCTGAATTTCTGCTGGTTGGAAGCGGTAGGGGCTAAAAGGGCGTATTCCACCCCTTTGCGAAACCAGTCGGGGGCGGTGTCGTACTGTGGGGCAAGACTGAGGATAGGCTTGTTCTTATGCGGCACACCCTGTGTCGCACCATAGCCCAGTGCGAGCACGCCAAACAATTTCTCCTGTGGGCGTATTTGTATGTTTTCTGTCTTTTGGTAGGTCATCACCACCCAGCAGGTGTTGAGTCCCAATTGCTGGGCAAGGAGCATCACCTGTGCGCCATAGTAGCCTGCGCGTTGGTCTCCGTTAGGCTGTTTTGTGCCCACGAGTGCAATCACATTCTCTACTCCTGCGAACTTGCCATAGTGTGCCAATCGGCTGTCAAACACTTTGGTGTCGTTTGTGATGAGTTGGAAATGCAGGTTGCCTATGCGGTTCACCTCCTCTATTTTCTGTTGCAGCCTGTCTATTTGCGCTTGCGTGAGCGGCTGTTCGATGTATTGGCGTACTGCATGCCGCGCCATGGCGGCATCGTGAATAGTCATCATACTGTTAGGATTACGATAATGGTTAGTAATAAAGCATTTTTCTTATGGTTAAGGGAACAAAAATTGTGCCATATGAAGCCCCATAACAAGTGCGTTTTCTTGTTTATGCTATTTTAACATAAAGCCTTTTCTGAGTCAATTGTCTGTCTTTATCGTAACATACCCGTAACATACCCGCAACATAGCCGTAACATAGCCGCAACATAAAGCGGTCATGTAGCGGTTAAAAAGCCATTATGTTGCTAATAAAAATGCTATTAAGTGTTAAGATGTATAAAACACAAAAGCCCTTTCTTGCCTTGATAAGTATCCTGTTTCGCTTTGATTTTTCCGTAGTGAATGTATGCATTCTTTGTGTATCAGTCTTGTTCAGAAAGGGGGCGTGAAGACAAAAATGGATTAAAAAGCGCATTTTTCTTGCATACATGCGAAAATAATCGTATCTTTGCAGCGGAAACATAGAAACCGTGTTTGAAGTATCAAAATGGAGTCTATGCCAGTAGGATTATACCCTATGGCAGTATCAAGGTAATACAAATGATAGGAGAATGACCGTATTATACGAGGATAACCATATTATTGCTGTCAATAAGACTTGTCGCGAGATTGTGCAGGGCGACAAGACGGGTGATACGCCTTTGAGTGAGACGGTGAAGGCATATATCAAGGAGAAATATCATAAGCCTGGCGAGGTGTTTCTTGGGGTTACCCACCGTTTGGATAGACCCACGAGTGGGGTAGTCCTGTTTGCCCGCACGAGCAAGGCACTCACGCGGCTGAACGAGATGTTCAAGAGCCACGAGCAGATACGCAAGACCTACTGGGCGATGGTTGAGAAAGCCCCTACGCCTGCTGAGGGACGCTTGGAGCATTGGTTGGTGCGTAATGAGAAGATGAACAAGTCCTTTGTTGCCAAGGAGGGAACAAAAGATGCCAAGGCGGCAAGGCTGACCTACCGTACCGTGGCGCAGGGCGAGCGTTATACGCTGTTGGAAATCGGCTTGGAGACGGGGCGACACCACCAGATACGTTGCCAGTTGGCAGCCATCGGTTGCCCTATCAAGGGCGATTTGAAGTACGGTGCGCGCCGTAGCAATCCCGATGGGGGTATCTCGCTCCACGCACGCCGTATCGCTTTTGTCCATCCCGTGAGCCGCCTGCCCATAGAGATTACCGCTCCCGTGCCTGATGACAGGTTGTGGCAGGAACTGGCAATGCAGGTAAAGTAGTATGTAGAAGAATACGGAATATACACCCATTCGACACACACACCTTAAAAACTAATACAATTATGAAACACTTACTTTTAGGTGATGAGGCTATCGCTCAGGGCGCGATTGATGCGGGTCTGAGCGGTGTGTATGCCTATCCTGGCACCCCTTCTACGGAGGTGACGGAGTACATCCAGTTGCAAGAGTCGAAACGCAAGCAGACAGAGCCTATTTTCTGCCGTTGGGCGACCAACGAGAAGACGGCGATGGAGGCAGCCTTGGGTATGTCCTATATGGGCAAACGGGCGTTGGTCTGCATGAAGCACGTGGGAATGAACGTGTGCGCGGATGCGTTTATGAATGCTGCCATTACGGGCGTGAATGGCGGTCTGGTCGTGCTTGCTGCCGACGATCCCAGTATGCACTCGTCGCAGAACGAGCAGGACTCGCGTTTCTATGCCAAGTTTGCCATGATTCCCTGCTTTGAGCCTTCCAATCAGCAGGAGGCATATGAGATGACGCGCCATGCGTTTGCGTTGAGCGAGGAGTTGCGCACGCCTATTCTTTTGCGTGTCACCACGCGTATGGCACACTCCCGCGCTGTGGTGGAGACAAGCGACGACCTGCCTATTCAGAACAAACTCTCCTTGCCGGAGAACGTGCAGCATTTTATCTTACTGCCTGCGTTCGCACGCAAGAACTACGCCGAGCTGGTGGCTGCACAGCCGTTGTTCACCGCAAAGAGCGAGCAATCGCCCTACAATACCTATACGCGCGGTGCAAATGCAAAGAAAGCCATTCTTGCCACGGGTATAGCGTACAACTACCTTATGGAGCACGGCACGCCCGATTGCTCGGTATTGAAAATCGCCCAGTATCCTCTTCCTTTGGCGATGATACACCAATTGGTGGAGGACGGTGCAGAGGAAATCTTGGTGATGGAAGAGGGACAGCCCGTTGTGGAAGAGATCTTGCGCGGTCTTGTTCCGTCCACCGTGGCGGTGAAAGGTCGTCTGACGGGCGACTTGCCCCGTATGGGCGAACTCACTCCCGATGCTGTCCGTACGGCGTTGGGCTTGGAGGTGCTGCCTGTTCGTGAGAAAGACGAACTGGTCGTACCCCGTCCGCCTGCCTTGTGCCAGGGTTGTGGCCACCGTGATGTCTATGCTGCGCTGAATGAGGTAGCGCGCGAATATCCATCGCCTCGTATCTTTGGCGATATAGGTTGCTATACCTTGGGTGCTCTCTCCCCCTTCCATGCTATCCATGCTTGTGTGGAGATGGGTGCATCCGTCACGATGGCAAAGGGTGCGGCAGACGCTGGGCAACATCCCGCTATCGCGGTCATAGGCGACTCTACCTTCACCCATAGCGGTATGACGGGCTTGCTCGATTGCATCAACTCCAATGCCAATGTAGTCATTCTTATTTCCGACAACCTCACCACGGGTATGACGGGCGGACAAGATTCTGCAGGTACAGGCCGCTTGGAGCAGATATGCACAGGCTTGGGCGTTGCGCCGGAGCATGTGCGGGTCGTAGTTCCGCTGCCGAAGAATATGGACGAGATCAAGCAGGTTCTGCGTGAGGAAATCGACTATGCGGGCACGTCTGTGGTGATAGCCCGCCGTGAGTGTATCCAGACTTTGAAACGACATCTAAAACAGCAAAAACAATGAAACGCGATATTATATTAGCAGGTGTGGGAGGACAAGGTATCCTTTCCATTGCCACAGTCATCGGTGAGGCAGCATTGGCAGAGGGTCTGTTCCTCAAACAGGCAGAGGTACACGGTATGTCGCAGCGTGGCGGCGATGTGCAGTCCAATATGCGTCTTTCTTCCGAGCCTATCCATTCCGATTTGATAGCGCGCGGCAGTGCAGATATTGTCATTTCCTTGGAGCCTATGGAGGCGTTGCGCTATGTGGAGTACCTCAAGCCGGACGGTTGGATTGTTACCTCGTCAGTGCCGTTCGTGAACATTCCGAACTATCCGGATATCGAGGAGGTCTTGGCGCATATCAAGTCGCATCCCAATCATGTCATCTTGGATGTGGAAGCCTTGGCAAAGAGCGTGGGCGCACCTGCGCAGGCAGCGAATATGGTGCTGTTGGGTGCGGCTATCCCGATGCTGGGTATAGAGCACGACAAGGTGATTGCGGGTGTGCAGCGTGTGTTTGCCCGCAAGGGTGAGGCGATTGTCGCTACCAATGTCAAGGCCGTAGAGGCAGGCTTTGCCGAGAGCAAGAAGTGATACGTATAGGGGAGTGTTTCTGCAAAGGGTACGCTCCCCGATGTTAAAGATATATAGAGATGTTTCCATTAGATAAGAGATTGGTCGACCAGACCTGTATGGATTTTGGTCTGCGCAATGCGCAGGAGTTGGGTAATGCAAGCATCCGCCAGTTGGTAGGTGTCGTCAAGGATATTGAGCGTGCCACGGGCGAAGAGTTTATCCATATGGAGTTGGGCGAGCCGGGCTTGCCTGCCGAGGCGATAGGCATTGCTGCCGAACACGAGGCGCTGTTGCAAGGCTGCGGTGCGCACTATCCGCTTATCACGGGTATCCCCGAGGTCAAGCAGTGGGGTAGCGAGTTTGTCCGTGCGTTTATAGGCTTGGATATTCCCGCCGACTGTATCGTGCCTACGGTAGGGTCTATGCAAGCCGCTTTTGCGTTGAACCTGACGGTCTCGCAGTTCAGCAAGGAGCGTGATACGGTGCTGTTTATCGACCCTTGTTTCCCTGTGCAGAAGCAGCAGTGCAAGGTCATCGGCGTGCGTGTGGAGGCCTTCGATGTGGCGGATTTTCGTGGCGAGGCATTGGCTGCGGAGTTGGAGCGCCATTTCTCAACGGGGCGAATCGGTGCGGTGCTGTTCAGCAATCCGAACAACCCTTCGTGGATGTGCCTTACGGAGCAGGAGTTAGCAACCATAGGTCGCCTGGCAACGCAGTATGATGTGATGGTGATTGAAGACCTTGCGTATTTGAATATGGACTTCCGTGAGCAGCGGGGCGTGCCGTATACGCCGCCCTACCAGCCTACGGTCGGACGCTATACGGAGAACTGCGTGCACCTGATTTCTTGTTCCAAGATGTTCTCTTACGCAGGACAGCGTGCGGCTATTGTGGCGATGCACCCCCATTTGGCGCATACTCGATTCCCCGCCTTGGCAGAGCGATATAATAACGATGGCGAGTTCTTGCGCAACTTTGTGTATATCGTGCTGTATAGCCTGTCTTCGGGTGTGGCGCATTCTGTGCAGTATGCGATGGCAGCGATGTTCCGTGCGGCATGCGAGGGCAGTCTGCATTTTGTGGAGAATACGCGTGAGTATGCCCGCCGTGCGAAACGTATCAAGGACATCATGGTCAAGAACGGTTTCCATATCGTCTATGACCAGGATGCGGACGGCAAGCCTGTGGGGGATGGCTTTTTCTTCACTTTCGGCTACCGTGACTGGACAGGTGAGCAACTGCTCAATAAACTCATCTACTACGGTATCGCCGCTATCTCCTTGTCCAATACAGGTGCCCGCCGTGAGGGACTACGTGGCTGTGCCAGTGCTATCCGTGAAGACCAGTATGAGGACTTGGATAGCCGCCTTGCGCGTTTCAATCGCGATTACGGACAAGCATGATTCGTATTTTCGACGATATGACCCAGTGTACACCCGCGGAAGTAGCACGTATGCTTCCGCGGGTGTCTTCGCAACGCCGTGCGCAAGCCTTGCGGTACAAGCATGTGTTCGGGCAGTTCGCTTGCCTGAAATCCTATCTGCTGTTGCAGCAGTTGCTCTATGATGCGTATGGTATCACGGGCGACTTGGCGTTTGCCTACAATGCCTATGGCAAGCCCGCTTTGCTTTCCTCTCCTATATCGTTTTCTATCTCCCATTGCAAGCGTGCTATTGCAGTCGCGGTATCAGAATACCCCATTGGCTTGGATATAGAAACTCTTCGCCATCCCTCTTCGTCGCTTATAGAGAAGACGATGAACGCTGCCGAATGCCAGCAAATTGCCCAATCGCCCAATCCCGATGCCGCTTTCACCGCGCTGTGGACGCAAAAAGAAGCCGTCTTAAAGTGGCGTGGTACAGGTATCGTGGACAATCTGTACACCGTCCTAAACCATAAAGAAAACGTATTTCTGCATACCACCGAAGTCTTAGACAAAGGTTATATATACTCTGTTTGCGTTGAAAAATCACATTAAAAAGCAAAAAATAGCAGAAAAATACGCTATTTTTTGAGATTTATTTGGTTGTTTCGCAAAAAAGACGTAATTTTGCGCTCGGTTTTGAAAAAGAATCGAGTTTGTTTTTTGCCCACTCGAAGGAATATATAAAAATCTGAATCATATGAGCAATATCCGTTTTGAAGCCTTAAAGACTGCTTGGGCGCACGAGCCCATTCCCGTTGAAACAGCATCCGTCCGCACCAGCACGCTCTTTGCAGAGAAGGTGTTTACCCGTGAGAAGATGAAGGAGTATATCGCGAGCAATGTGTTGGAGCAACTGTTCGATTTGATGGACAATGAGAAGACCCTCACGCGCGACATTGCCAATAGTGTGGCTATGGGTATGAAGAAATGGGCGATGGAGCAGGGGGCGACACACTATACCCACTGGTTCCAGCCCCTCACAGGCGGTACGGCAGAGAAGCACGATGCGTTCTTTGATTTTGGTGACGACGGAGCGCCGATGGAGAAGTTTTCGGGGTCTGTCTTGTACCAGCAGGAGCCTGATGCCTCCTCTTTCCCTTCGGGCGGACTGCGTAATACGTTTGAGGCACGCGGCTATTCGGCTTGGGATCCTTCGTCGCCTGCTTTTGTCATTGGCGACCGCCTGTGTATCCCCACTATCTTTGTCGCGTTCACGGGCGAGGCATTGGACTATAAAACCCCGCTCCTGCGTTCTATCTCTGCGATGAACAAAGCCGCTGTGGCAGTGGCAAACTACTTTGATAAGAATGTACGCAAGGTCTATACCTATCTTGGTTGGGAGCAGGAGTATTTCTTGGTGGATGAGGCGTTGTTTGTCGCGCGTCCCGACTTGGTCATGACAGGGCGCACTTTGGTGGGACACTATTCCAGCAAAAACCAGCAGTTGGATGACCACTATTTCGGTATTATTCCCGAGCGTGTGTTGGAGTTTATGAAGGAGTTGGAGATAGAGTCCTTGCGCTTGGGTATACCTGTCAAGACACGCCATAACGAGGTGGCTCCCAACCAGTTTGAGTTAGCCCCTATCTATGAGGAGTGCAACTTGGGTAGCGACCACAACCAGGTCATTATGTCCCTTATGGAGCGTATCGCGCGTCGCCACCATTTCCGTGTCCTCTTGCACGAAAAGCCTTTTGGTGGAGTGAACGGTAGCGGCAAACACTGCAACTGGTCGTTAGGCACGAATACAGGGGTAAACTTGCTCACACCGGGCAAGAACCCTTACCAGAACTTGGAGTTCGTTACGTTCTTGGTGAATGTGTTGATGGCGGTACAACGCCATAACGGATTGCTGAAAGCCTCTATCGCCACCGCTACCAATGCGCATCGTTTGGGGGCGAACGAGGCACCTCCTGCCATTATCTCGGTGTTCTTGGGGACGCAACTGACAGAGGCGCTTAACGAGATAGAGGAAGCAGATTTGGACAAGGGTATCATCATCAACGCCAAGAAAGAGATGAAATTGGGTGTCGGCACGATACCCGAGATTTTGTTGGACAACACCGATCGAAACCGTACTTCGCCTTTTGCTTTCACGGGCAACCGTTTTGAGTTCCGTGCGGTTGGTTCGAGTGCCAACTGTGCTGCGGCTGTTCTTGCATTGAATGCTGCTGTGGCGGAGCAGTTGAATGATTTCCGTGCCGATGTGGATGCCTTGATAGCGCAGGGCGAAGCCAAGGAGCGTGCTTTGTTTACGGTTATCAAGAAATGCCTGAAAGCCTGCCATGCTATCCGTTTCGATGGCAATGGCTATTCGGATGAGTGGAAAGAGGAGGCGCAACGGCGTGGTTTGGATTGCGAGGTGAGTGTGCCGCGTATTATTGATAATTACTTGTCGGATACGTCTGTGAAGATGTTTGGTGCAACCAAGGTGTTGAGCCAGTCGGAGTTGCTTTCCCGCTGTGATGTAAAGTGGGAGAACTATTCGATGAAGTTGCAGATAGAGAGCCGTGTGTTGGGCGACCTTGTGCTGAACCACATCCTTCCTGCTGCCAAACGCTACCAGTCTATGCTTCTGGAGAATGTGCTGCATGTGAAGCAGGTGTTCCAGGAGGCGGAGGTGGCACAACTTAACGAGCAGGACTATATCATCATCCGCCGTATTGAAAACCACGCTGCGGCTATCATTGCGGGCGTGGAGAAGATGAATAAGTTGCGTGCCAAGGCGAACCATATAGACGACCAGCGCGAGCGTGCCATTACGTTCCATGACGAGGTCGTGCCTTTGATGGAAGAGATTCGCAGCCACGTGGATGATTTGGAGATGGTCGTTGATGACGAACTCTGGACGCTCCCCAAGTACCGCGAGATGCTCTTCATACGATAGTATCAAAACCTACGTATTTGGACAATACGTATAGAAATCAATACGGAGTTGGTATGCTTTATACAACCGTGTACAACGGTATAAGGCATACCCTTTTTGTATTCTCCTCCTGATACGCGTAGCCGAGAAGTAGCGGACAAGTAGCGGTCAAGTAGCGGACAAGTAGCGGACAAGTAGCCGAGAAGTAGCGGACAAGTAGCGGACAAGTAGCCGACAAGTAGCCGTCAAGTAGCCGACAAGTCATCCATAACATGTTCCCTAAACGAGCGATAGGCTTCCCTTCTTTTTACGTTTGTTTTCTATCCAATGAATGAGCGTAAGTCTGAATGGTAAAAATTATTTATGGTATTTCCTTGCGTATGTCAAATAAAGTTCGTAACTTTGCAACCTGATTTTAGATATAGGGTTAGAAAAGCCGTGTAGAGTGATGTGGGATGAAACGGTGTAGATAGCGTATCAGCGGCGTAGAGAGTAGTAAAAAACCAAATCATATATACACATAGTGTAAAATCCACGATGGTTCTTCTCGATAAGATACTGAGGCGTCTAAATTTGAGTGAGACCAAGCAAAAGATTGTCCGCAATCTTTTCTGGGCGGTTACAGGCAAGGTGGTTACCTTGTTGGGTAGTTTGTTGGTGGGTATCTTTGTGGCGCGTTATCTTGGTCCCGAGCAGTATGGTCTGATGCAGTACGTCATCAGTTACGTCGCGCTGTTCCAAGTCTTCGCTTCCTTTGGTTTAGACAATATCGAAATACGCGAAGAAGCGAAATGCCGCAGTGTAAGTGATACGACAGTAGCACCTACGTACGAAATCAATCGCATAATAGGCACGGCGTTTTATCTCAAATTGCTTTTTGCTGCGATTACCATTTGTGCAGTCATCGCTACGGCGTGGCTCTTTGAAGCCGATACCTTCACCCGTTGGATGATTGGTTTGTACGCGCTTAGTATGGTGTGCCAGACGTTCAATGTCATACGCAATTATTTCACGGCAATTATCTGGAATGAGTATATTGTCAAGACAGAGATTAGCCGTACTGTCATAGGTGCATTTATTAAAGTGGTTTTGCTACTGCTGCATGCGCCGCTGGGCTATTTCATTGCAGCCACGCTGTTTGATACCGTGCTGATTGCAGGAGGCTATCTCTTGTCCTACCGCAAGAAGATAGGTACTCCCCGCGCTTGGACTTTCGATGTACCCACTGCCAAGTATATCCTCAAAGAGTCTTTCCCCCTCCTCCTCAGTGGTGCTGCGGTAGTCATCTACCAGCGCATCGATCAAGTGATGATTGGCAATATCTTAGACAAATCGTCAGTAGGTTTCTATTCTGTATCTAATTCGTTTGTTGGAGTTATCGGTTTTATACCCGTAATTCTTTCGCAGACCATTTCCCCTATTCTTGTACAAGCATACAATACGAATAGGCAGGACTATCGGCAGAAAGCGCAGCAATTTATGAATGTAACCTTTTGGCTTACGACATTTATATGTGTAGTCGTAGCACTCTGTGCATCACCCATAGTCCGATGGACTTTTGGTGACGCGTATATACCTGCTATTTCTATTTTGCAGGTGGCTGTGTTCCGCGAACTTTTTTTGGCACAAGCGCATATTACTGGTACGCTAATCGTTACAGAACAGATACAAAAATATGTTGTTATACGTAATGTATTAGCATGCTTGGTTTGTGTTGCAGGTAACTACTTTTTATTGCCTTCCGTGGGTGTTATGGGAGCGGCTTGGTGTAGTATTCTATCGGCTATTATGGCTGGTGTTTTAACGCATCTTTTCATACCTATGTATCGCCACCTGTTTCGTATGCAACTACAATCCTTTTTCATTGGTTGGAAAGATATGTTCGCGCTAAAAAAGATCATTAAGTTGTAATGTCGAGAGTTTAGAGTACTTACATAGAATGAAGCATTATGAAAATTAAAAAGACGACATTGGAAAAAGTGTACTTGCTCATATTCTTGATTGTATTGGGCATGTTGATGGGATTGCATATGTTGAATTTGGAGCATGACAGTATGAACGAAATGCAGGGCGATTCGTTGATTTTGAAACTGTTGACAGGTGCTACTTTTCTTTTAGCGGGAGGTTATGTGCTGCATAATGTACGCGTGTGGACGAATACCAAAATAGCGAGGTATTTCCTATGGCTGTGTTTGTATATGATGTGTTGGCGTATGATAGATTTGCCGTTTACGGCGGGCATGCTATCGTATATATATCAGCCAATGCGTGACTTATTAGTGCTGTTATTGTTTTTCATGGGGGCTGTTTTGTCGGACAGACCAAAGCCGGTGCGTGAGTTCTTTTGTATGGGCATGTTGTTGCCGATGTTGATTGTCTTTGGTTTATTTCTTCAAAATTGGCAATATCTAAATCAGGTAGATGAGGCACATATGGGTTCTGCATATATGATATTATTTTTCTTGCCCTGTGTGATGCTATCTCCCCAAAAATGGGTGCGCTATGTGGGCATCGTATTAGTGGTAATACAGTTGGTATTATCTTTGAAGCGAGGTGGATTGGTAGCATTAGGCATAGGATGTTTTGCATACCTATTGTGCAAAGAAGTGATAATGAAACGCAGTATGAAGGGTATTGCGTATTTAGTTATGGGTGTGATACTTATGGGAGTAGTATTTATGATTGCAGATAATGCTGTGGATGGCATCCTCTCACAGCGATTGATGAATATCAGTGACGATGGAGGTTCTGGTCGTACGGAGGTATGGGCTACTACGATAGATATGATTACCAATTCAGATTTACAGGCGTGGATATTCGGGCATGGTACTAATGGCGTATTGTATGATAGTCCCTTAGGGCTTTCTGCGCATAATGATTTTTTGGAAGTTCTCTATGATTACGGTGTGGTAGGTTTTGTTCCGTATGTTTTGCTGCATCTTGCGTTAGTCGGGCAGATATTCGCTTGTGCGCGTTCTGAATATCTATCTTTGCCGCAAGGTCAATATCGAGCACCTGTTATGGCTTTTGCCTATGCGATTTTCTTCGTCTTGTCTATGATTAGCCATGTGGTAATCTATCCGTGGATGTCTCTTGTAGGATTGAATTTTGGGTTGCTCTACAAGAGAAGCATTCCGATTCCTACCAAATCTTCTGACGAAGTTGTTTCATCAGAACACCTTGCGTCTATACCACAACAATAGAAATAGTAAATACATTAGTATCTTATGCGTATAGCGATTCTTGCATATTCTACTGCTCCTAATTATGGTGCTAACTTACAGGTCTTATCTACTGTGGGCTATCTTCGCCGTATGGGACACTCCCCGCTTGTGCTTCGCTACGAGACAGAGGATTTTGTGGCATTTTACCGACGTAATACACCTTCTTCTGCGTATAGTGTGTTTAGGCAATTCCAAGCGCAATATATGCCTTTGTCCAAGGTGTGTCGTTCGGCAGAGCAGATTGCGCAGGTATTGCAAGAGGAGCATATCGATGCCGTAATAGTAGGCTCTGATGCAGTGGCGCAACATCACACTCTATGGGAGCGTCTTTTGTTTCCCACTCGGCATCTTGTTTCTGTGCAGCATATGACAGCCGATCGGTTGTTTCCCAATCCTTTTTGGGGTACTTTTTTGGATTATATGGAACATCCTATTCCCTTGGCGTTGATGTCTGCCTCGTCGCAGGATTCGCGTTATCGCTATTTCTTGCCTTCCACTCGTCGTGCGATGTATGCCCGCTTGCAGCAGTTTGGCTATATCTCTGTGCGCGACCATTGGACAGCGGAGATGTATCAGACAGTAAGCCGTGGTGCTATTCAAGCGGAAGTTACTCCCGATCCTGTATTTGCTTTTCAAAGCAATTGTGCGGATATTATTCCTACCAAAGAGGAAATTTTGTCCAAGTTTGGTTTGCCTGAGTCCTATTTCTTGCTGTCTTTCAAAGACAATCGTACGGTATCACAACAATGGTTTTCTTGTTTCGAAAACGAGGCTAACAATCATAATATAGCCTGTGTGTCAATGCCTTTCCCGCAAGGAATGCTATGTTCTCATCGTGTACAATACACATTGCCATCGGCTCTTTCTCCGCTTGATTGGTATGCGCTTATTCGCTATTCCAAAGGGTATGTCGGACATAATATGCACCCCATTGTATCATCCTTGCACAATGCCAATCCTTTCTTTGCGTTCGACAACTATGGTACTCGGTATGTCAATGGTTTCCTTTCCTCCGATTATTCAAGCAAGATACGCCATTTGCTGTGCGCAGCCCATTTGGAGGACTATCGTGTGTCGTGTGTAGGTCGTCGTTTTTCAGCCCCTGCGGCTGTTGAAGTGGTGTCCAAATTGCTTTCTTTCCCTACTGACAAGGCAGAGAAATTTTCCAGTGCCTATTTAGCACGGTACGAAAATATGATGTCGAATATATTACAGTCATTTGAGTTATGCGAGTAGCCTATTTCTCTCCTACATATTTCTCTGATGTTGATATATCTTTGTTGATGCAGTTGCAGCATACTGTAGATGTTGATTATTTTGTGCCAATTTGGGCAAATAGCCAGGGAGCGGCTTTTGATGTGCGTTCTTACGTACCAAAAGCTGGTATGTTTGAGGCAACGGAAGCCTATCCCGAGTTGCAGAATATAGCATCATTGATAGATAAAGTGCATTTCTATGTCGTCAATGCCGCACCTGGGCATATGTGGCGTCTGTGCAACTTAAAATTGTACTGGCAGTTCGTGTGGCGACTTCGGCACTACGACGTCATCCATCTTACCGAGTTCCCTAAGTGGTATTTAACCCCATTGTATATCTTGCGCAAAAAAATAGTTCTTACAGTCCATGATCCTTTTCCGCATTCGGACAAAAACAGCAATACTCGTTCGGTTTTGTTGGCTCGAAAGTGGGGCTTTCGGCTGTTTAAGCATTTTATAATTCTCAATCAATCGCAACGGGATGCTTGCATCGCACGCTATGCCTTGCAGGAGAAGCAGGTTTACGACAGTCGTTTGTCGCGATACGATTATTTGCAGATATATACCAAGTCAATACCTGTATCTCAACCTTATTTCCTGTTCTTTGGGCAGATAAACGAGCATAAGGGGATTGATATGCTGTTGCCTGCAATGTTAGAATTGCACAAAAAATATCCGCAGTATCGGTTGATATTGGCTGGTAGAGGAGAGTTCTCTATGGATATCAAGCCTTATGAATCGCTCCCGTTTATTGAGTTTCGCCATCGGTTTATTCCTGATTGGGAATTGGCGGAACTTATTCAGGGTGCTACTTGTTGTATTTGTCCTTATCGGGATGCCACGCAAAGTGGGGTGGTAATGTCTGCATTTGCTTTCAATAAGCCAGTCATTGCCACGAATGTGGGAGGTTTATCGGAGCAAGTGATCAATGAGAGGTATGGTATGGTCATTCCTCCCTGTGATATACCTGCTTTGATTTCTGCTATGTGCGATGTGATCGAAAATCCTCTACGTTGGCAAGGATTTGCGCAAAACATCGAGCAAGATTATGCCACAGGAAAGCAGTCTTGGAAACAGATTGCATATGGGTTGCATCAGATTTATCAGCAAGTTATGCAATCGTAGAGATGTATTCTCGTTATGTATTTTTCCAATCAAAGAGACGACATAAGTAAACATATAGACAAATGGAATCACGCATAAAATTCATAGATGCACTAAAAGGATTTGCTATCCTATTGGTTGTTATGGGACATACTATAACGTATATGTATTCCCAACCGTACGAACAAATGTTGTCGGAATATCCTAAGGTAACGATGTTTTGGTGGAAACTGATTTATTCATTCCATATGCCCCTATTTATGTTTATTTCAGGATACCTCTTTTGCCGTGAAAACGGATATAGTGTGCAATCTGGACTAAAAACCTTGTGGAAACGTACATATACCCTATTGTTACCATTCATTTCATGGATTCTGATAACACGATATGTATTCCAAACTCCTAAAGAGTTGTGGTTTTTAAGATCTCTATTCACATTTATAGTAATTGCATTGTCTTGGGAGTTAATAAGAAGGTATATTCAGCCCAAATGGCTCTCCATCTTGTCCGACCTACTCGTATATGCAGGGTCGTATGTCGCACTTATAAGGATAGTGCATTTGCTGCCTATGAATATACAAACAATGCTTGACCTTCGCCCAACAATGTGGTTGTTTTTCTGTTTTGGTATCCTGTTTAGACGATATAATGTACAACGTGTATTGCAACAAAAATGGATATTTACATTGGCGTTATCATCATTCTTGATATTGTTTTATTGTCATTTTACTGGGCTTACATACTTACCATTACAAAATATATGGCTCAGTTTATCAGCCGTAGTTGCTGTCTGGTGTTTGTTTACAAGTCAGGCGAATGGTGATACTAAATGGGGGGGGGTATCTTGTTCGTATAGGGCAATACACATTAGAAATATATATATTGCACAACTTTTTTAGTTTCCACTTACCATGGATAGGAAACGCTATCATATATTTAGCCTCCCAAAATAATACGTCAATGCTATTTGGTGCAAGTACAATACAACTGATATGTAGTTTTATCCTATCTATAATAACCATAGAAATAGCAATAGTAATACGAAATATCCTATCTAAGTCAAAAACTTTATCGCTTATCCTTTTGGGAAGAATAGAGAAATAACATCAAGACCTATATCTATATATTATTATCTTCTAAAACCTATAACAAAACTTCAACGACAATATACTTTATCAATCCAAATTCAACACAAAGAGAATTTATGAATACAATACAACCAAATCAGCACCATAGAGCCCGCGTGATAGCATTCTATTTACCGCAGTTTCATCCCATCCCCGAGAATGACAAATGGTGGGGAAAAGGCTTTACCGAGTGGACGAATGTGGCAAAGGCAAAACCCTTATTCCGTGGTCATTATCAGCCACGCATTCCTGCCGATTTGGGGTTTTACGATTTGCGCCTCTCCGAGGTGCGCGAGCAACAGGCGCAAATGGCGCGGGAAGCAGGCATTGAAGGCTTTTGCTATTGGCATTATTGGTTTGGCAATGGTAAGCAGTTGTTAGAACGCCCCTTCAACGAGGTCTTAGCATTTGGTAAACCTGATTTCCCTTTCTGTTTAGGATGGGCAAACGAGACTTGGACGAACAAGTCATGGGAGGAAGGCACGAGACAGATGAAGTTGAGTACCCTTATGCAGCAGGAGTATTCTCCTTCCGACTATGAAAAGCATTTTTATGCAGTTCTGCCTGCGTTCAAAGATAAACGATACATTACGGTAGATGGGAAACCGCTCTTTGTTGTTTTTCGGCCATTAGAGATTCCCGACCCCGATGTTTTTATTGGAATGTGGCAACGCTTGGCAAAGGAGAATGGTCTGCAAGGAATTCATTTCGTGGGGATAAAACAAAATTACGATACTGCAAAAAAAACGATTTCTGGGACACTCTTACACAAAGATAGTGGTGCACAAACAGAATATGAACGTGTACTGCATGTAGGATTTGATGCGGTGAATGCAAGGGGAAATGATCGCGCAGAAGCCTACGCAAGACACCCCATAGATTTAATACGGCGATATATTGCTATTCGGCTGTTTCGTCGTTTCACGGTGTCCCGTATTCCACAGCAAGAGGCTAATAAGTGGCTATTCGTGCCAGAGGATAAGCAAGAGAATATCTATCCCACTTTGTTGCCCAATTGGGACAGAAGTGCACGCAGTGGCAAAAAAGCACGCATTTATACAGGTTCTACGCCTGCTTTGTTTCGTGAGCAACTCACAGAGGCACTCGCGTTGGTCAAAGATAAGCAGCCAGAGCACCGTATATTGTTTTTGCAGTCGTGGAATGAGTGGGCAGAAGGCAATTATGTTGAGCCCGATTTGCGCTATGGGCACGGATTTTTGGATGCTTTGCGTGAGACACTTCTCTCAGAATAGGAGCATCTATAAGTATGAAAAAAAGATACAACTAAAATTAGTTACACTATGTATATTCTAATGGTATCGCGTGGGTATCCTACCACAAACGACCCACAGTGGGGATGTTTCGAAAAAGACCAGGCAGAGGCATTGGCTGCATATGGGCATAAGGTGGTTGTAGTAAGCGTTGATAGGCGCTTTCGTTTCCGTTGGAGGAAATTAGGATGTGAGCGCAAACAAATCAACAATATACCATATTACAACTATTTCTTGTTGCCAAGTGCTATTGCATCCTTATTCATAGGACGTGAGAGGGATCTTCTTGTCAGCGAACGACAGTTTCGACGCGTATTTAGGCAGGTAGTACAAGAGCAAGGAATGCCCGATATTATATATGGGCAATTCTTTTGGAATACTTTAAGGGCGTTGCCCGTAGCGAAAGAAGAACACATTCCGATTGTCGGAATAGAGCATTGGAGCCGCTTTAATCGTTGTAAAGAAGAGATAGACGCGTTCACTTATAAGAATGCTGGAAAGGTATACCGCAGTATCGATAGGGCATTGGTTGTTTCAGAGTCGCTAAAAGGCAGGATGCAAGCATTGTTTGGTGGAGAATATGAAGTGGTACACAATTTGGTGGGTAATGAGTTTGCGAATGCGTATGTACCCGCTCCTATATATAGCAAAGATAATACGAAGAAAAGTGAGGTATTGCCTTTCACATTCATTTCCTGTGGCTCTCTTGTGCATCGAAAAGGTTTCGATTTGTTGATAGAAGCATGTCGTGGTCTCCGAATACCTAACGATGCGTGGCAATTGAATATCATAGGTGGAGGCGAATTGCAAGAATCGTTACAAGAGCAGGTCAATGCGGCTGGTTTGCAAACGCATATTCATTTGTTAGGAACAAAGACGAAAGAAGATATAGTGGCATTATTGCAGCAAAGCCATGCGTTTGTATTGGCTTCACGCAGTGAAAATTTCAGTGTGGCAGTCTTAGAGGCAATGGTATGTGGCTTGCCTGTGGTTGCATCTATATGTGGAGGAATACGCGAATGTATTGTGGAACACAAAAACGGTTTGTTGTTTCCTGTGGAAGATGTAGCGGCGTTGCGGCAAGCAATGCAGGATATATACGACCACTATGCACAATACAACAGAAAAGCCATTGCCGAAGATGCAATAGCCCGCTTTGGAGGACATGCTATTGCGCAACAATTGACGACTATATTCGATGAAACAATAAAGACCCATATATCTTAAAATATAGCATCGACTCGTTGTTCGCGTTAAACTATGTAAAAACGAGAAGCATTAGTATTAAAAAGATTTTCCGTTGTCCTCCCGAGTACCTATAAGGTTGTCCATTGTTCCACGAGCGGTCAGGTAGCGGTCACCTTGCGGTCAGGTTGCGGTTAGGTCAAGGATTGTTCCACAGTATATATTGCTTATTTTATTATTATTTTTTATACTTTGAACTTATAGGACATTTTTGGATAGACTATATATTCGTATCTATCATCTATGTAGCATCTTCAGTGGTTATTATGTAAAACAATGACTAAAACATCTCAGACAATGAAACATCTCGTAATCATAGGGGCTGGCGGTATGGGGCGTACGCTATACGATATGGCAAAAGAGAGTATCGGATACGGTGTCGAATACGATATAAAGGGGTTTATCGACGACAATACAGCCGCCTTGGACGGTTATTGTAATTACCCACCTATGCTTGGCACCATTCAGGACTATACTCCTTTATCTGATGATTGTTTTGTTTGTTCGATAGGAGGTAGTTCCCGTCGTATGTGTATGGAAGGGATTTTGCATAAGGGAGGTATATTCTTGACGATGATTCATAATACGGTGCGAATAGGTACGAATGCTACGATAGGTGAAGGGTCGGTGATTGGGGCATTCTCCACCATTGGTGCCGATGTGCAGGTCGGTAGATACAATCTCATTCAGTCTTATACTGTGGTGGGACATGATAGCCGAATAGGCGATTGGAATCGTATTGATACACACTGTACATTGGTTGGAGGCACGATAGTCGAAGACGAAACGGTGATACATACGGCAGCGATGATTAACCATAAGGTGCGTATTGAGTCATGTGCCAAAGTGGCGGCATGCTCGTTTGTGCTTCGTTCGGTCAAGGCAGGCACTACGGTCATGGGCAACCCTGCGCGTAAAGTAGAATTATAAATACAACAAACGATAGTTATTATTATGGAAATCAAAGATTTTATCGAGAAATTTTCAGAACAGTTTGACGAACTCAACACAGAATTGACACCAGACACACGTTTCCGCGAGTTGGAGGAGTGGAGTAGTTTAGTCGCCTTGCTTGTCATTGCTATGGTCGATGACGAGTATGGTATCGTGTTGCCTCCCGCTGAGATGCGACAGACGCAGACGATACAGGAATTGTTCGATTTAGTGGCCAGTAAGGCATAGTGTGTATGTCATACAGTCCGTACTCAATCAGTGGAAAGCGTATATTGATAGCAGGTGCTTCGTCTGGTATCGGACGGGCATGTGCTGTTGAGTGCGCACGTATGGGAGCGGTGTGTGTGTTAGTGGCGCGCAATATGGAGCGATTGCAAAACACGCTCGCTTGTTTGGAAGGAAGTGGGCATGAAGTGCATAGCATCGATTTGCTTTCTGAGGCGGAAATAGAAAATCTGGTTTCTACGATAGCACCGATAGATGGTTTGATATTTTCGGCGGGAACAAATGGCTTGAAACCCATACAAGCACTCAAAACACAAGACTTGCATACGGTCTTCTCTACGAATCTTTTTGCACCCATAGCGCTCACGCGGTGGCTGATAAAGAAAAAATGCCTTTCCAATGGTGCCTCGTTAGTATATGTCGCATCTATATCCGGCAATGGAAATACAGCCGTTGGATTGAGTGCCTACGGAGCATCCAAAAGTGCGCTGACTACTTTCGTCGAGTATGCAGCATTGGAATTGGCACCGAAAAGTATCCGTGTCAATGCCATACTGCCAGGGCGGGTAAATACCTCCTTTTTACTCCATTTGTCGGAAGAAGAAAAGATGCGCGATATGCAGACCTATCCTCTGCGTCGTTATGCAGAACCTGAGGAGATAGCATGGGCGGCTATTTATTTGTTGTCCGATGCTACCAAGTGGGTAACAGGGACAAGTTTGAAAATTGATGGAGGGAGAACGCTCATATAATGGATATATCTATGGAAACATTATTACAAGATAAGGTTTGTATCGTCACGGGTGCAGCGCAAGGTATTGGAAAGCAGATTGCTGCTCAGTTTGTAGCAGATGGTGCTATCGTCTACGCTTGTGATATTCATCCGTTTGATACCGACAACGAACGCATACATCCTATGGTTATGGATATAACCGATACGCAAGCCGTAAAAACGGTATGTATGCAGATATTCAAGGCAGAAGGGCGCATAGACTGTTTGGTGAACAATGCAGGAGTGGTTTACAATCGCAAGATAGGTATGATTATGCGCGAGGAGACGGAGCGTATGTTCCGTATCAATGTAATAGCCGTTTTGGAAATGATACAGTTGGTGAGCCGGCTGATGGGACGTGCTGGAAAAGGGAGCATTATCAATATAGCCTCTGTTACTGCCGTATTGGGCTCGCCAGGGCAAGTAGCCTATTCTGCCACCAAAGGAGCAGTCATTGCGCTCACTAAATCGGCTGCTAAAGAGTTGGCACCACAAGGCATTCGTGTCAATGCAGTAGCACCGGGAATAGTGAAAACAGAACGATTTGCAGAATTATATCAAACCACCAACTCCGACAGGATAGACGACCGTATTAGTCGTATCGCGCTTGGCAGGCTTGGCACACCGCAGGATGTAGCCTATGCGTGTGCATTCTTGGCATCTGACCGTGCGGACTATATCAGCGGGCAGATACTTGGCGTAGATGGATGTGCCGCCTTATGATACTTGGATTAGATAAGATACTGCCTACGCGCATCGCTGCGCAAGATAGTGAAGGAGGACAGATTTCCTATGGTGATATTTGCCTTTTGACGGAACGTGTATGTTTGCGGTTTGCACAGCGAGAGTTGTGCTTTCTATTGGTAGAAAACAATGTAGGAGGGATTGCTTGGGTTATGGCAATGCTTGCTTCTGAGAAGTTGGTTCCTCTCATTCTCAATAGCAAGATAGAACAGACCTTGTACCAAAGCCTGTTTGATACGTATAGGCCGACTTATGTTTGCTGCCCCACTACGATGGAGGTGGCAGGTGAACCTACAATGTCAGCATATGGCTATACGCTCTATCAGACGGGTAATCCAGGTGTTGCTATGCTGCCTGCATTGAGCCACCTGTTACCTACGTCAGGGTCTACGGGTAGCCCCAAACTTGTAAGGCATAGATATGATAATATAGAGGCTGCCGCACTCAATATATCCACTTTCTTCGCTTTAACAGAAGAGGTACGCCCGCTATTGGTATTGCCTCTGTACTACACTATGGGCTTGTCTGTGGTATTCAGTCATTTGCGTGTAGGTGCTACTGTATTGGTTACGGGTAGAAATATGACCGACCCTGTCTTTTGGCGGTTTATCAAAGAGTCGCATGCTTCCAGTTTTACGGGTGTACCTTATTCTTTTGAGATTCTACACCTTATGCGTTTCACGCGTATGAACCTACCTGATATGACATTGCTTACGCAAGGTGGAGGGAAGATGCCGCATGCACTGAATGAACACTTTGTAGATTATTGCGAGCGGACGGGTAAACAGTGGATTGCCACATATGGACAATCGGAGTGTACTGCACGTATGGCATACTTGCCTGCACAGTGGGCGCGTGAGAAAATGGGAAGTATTGGCATTGCCGTACCCAATGGCGAACTGATGTTGTTAGACAGCAATGGCAATCGTATCACCACCGCACATACTGAGGGCGAAATGGCGTATCGAGGCAAGAATGTTACGATGGGATATGCGCGCGAGCAAAAAGACTTATTGCTGGGCGATGAGCGCAACGGATTTATCCGTACGGGTGATTTGGCATACTTCGATGAAGATGGTTGCTACTATATTGTTGGGCGTATGGGGCGCTTTCTTAAATTATATGGTATGCGTGTCGGGTTGGATGAATGCGAGCAGATTATCGCTAATGAATGCCAGACAGATTGTGCTTGCGTGGGTACGGATGAGCGTATGATTGTGTATATTACAGATGCTACTAAGCAGGCGCAGGTCAAGCAGACATTAGTGGAAAAGACGCATATTGTAGCGACCTCTTTTGAGATACGCCTTTTGTCGGAGATACCGAAAAATGAAGCAGGAAAGAAACTATATAGCAAACTGAATAATTTCTAAAACCTATATTTTTATGACGAACATAGAATTGTACAACGACATTTTTGTAGAAGTGTTTGGCGTAGAAACCAATCTTCTAAACGACCAGTTTTCCAAAGAAACGGTAGACGCTTGGGATTCGGTACATCAACTCAATATCATTGCTTTGCTCGAAGAAAAGTTTGACTTGATGCTTGATCCGGAGGATATTATGGCATGTACCTCGTATGCCGCAGGCAAAGAGATTTTATTACGCAATGGAATAACCTTGTGATATGGCACGGTGGACAATACGTAATGTACGCTTGGCTGGTGTGAGTGCATGTATGCCAAAGCGAGTCGTGAAAACAGCGGACTTGGAGATCTTCACACCCGAAGAAGCGCAAGTATTTGATAATACAGTGGGTATCCGTGAGCGTCGTTTGGGTGACGATACCCTATGTGCCTCCGATATGTGTCAGGCGGCGGCGGAGCGATTGCTTGCTGATATGGGATGGGAGCGTGAGTCCGTGGACATGTTGGTATTCGAATCCGTTACAGGCGATTATTATCCTACGCCCCCTACTTCGTGTTTATTGCAAGAACGTTTGGGATTATCTACCGACTGCTTTTGCATCGATTTGCCTATGGGCTGTTGCGGCACACTCTATGCAATCAATGTGGCAGGCAATATGCTTTCCTCGGGTAATATACGGCGCGCGTTATTATTGGTAGGTGATACGGCATTGCGGATGGGGTCTATGCAAGATAAAAGTCGTGTGCCTTTATTTGGCGATGCAGGTACGGCTATCGCATTAGAGTATGATACCACAGCGGCAGATATAGTCGTCGATTTTCATACCTTGGGCAGTGGCTATCAGGCATTGATGACTCCGCATGGTGGTTTTCGTCATCCCGTTGATAGCACATCTTTTGAGTATCAGGATTTTGGCAATCATATCATACGCCGACCGAAGGATACGTTGATAGACGGAATGAGTGTATTCACTTTCGCTATTTCGCGTCCGCCTAAGTCCGTAGAGCAATTTTTGGAGGATTACCATTTAGACCGCAATACCGATATAGATTATTTCCTGATACACCAAGCCAACAAAATGATTGTGGATCGCATTGTCAAAAAATTGAAATTGCCCGTTGATAAGGTGCCCTACGACTTGGAAGAGTTCGGCAATCTGGGAGGAGCCAGCATCCCATCGCTTATTGTTACGCGGATACGCGAACAGTTGCGTGGTGATGTGCCCCAACGATTACTGTGTTCTTCTTTTGGTTTAGGCTTGTCGTGGGGCACAATGTGGCTCACAGCAGGCAATGTGGTGATACCTGAATTGATAGAGATATAGTTATGAGTCTGCGTAGTTTGTTGTGGGGGTGGGTCTCTTCCTTGTATCCTAATTACTTACGAATGCGATATAAAATGGACTTAGGGGGGGGTATTCGTGTGTCGCACAAGTCCCATTTAGATAAGAGTGTAAATCCTCGTGGAGTACATATAGGCGATAATACATGGATACTCAATGGCGCATTTGTATTGGCACACGACCATTGTCGTGGCATAAAAACCGATACATACATAGGTAAGAATTGTGTCATAGGTATCAATGCTATTATAATGCCAGGTGTGCACATAGGTGATGAAGTGATTATCGGTGCGGGCGCAATTGTAACCAAGGATATCGCCTCAAACAGTATGGCGGTTGGTAATCCCGCCAAAGTAATACGAACAGATATACATGTAAAAAACGGAAAAATCATAGACGATGTATAAGTATGGTTTGAAACGCATATTGGATTTTTGCATCGCTCTTTGTGCGATTGTAGCGCTTAGTCCCGTTTTCTTGGTGGTAACGATATGGTTGCATTTTGCCAACAAGGGGGCAGGCGCCTTCTTCACACAAGAGCGACCAGGCAAGGATGCCAAGATATTTAAGGTCATCAAATACAAGACGATGACCGATGAGCGAGGGATAGATGGCGAGTTGTTGCCCGATGCAGAACGGCTGACTAAAGTAGGCAAACTCGTGCGTTCTTTATCCATAGATGAATTGCCGCAACTATTCAATGTATTGAGGGGGGATATGGCATTGATAGGACCGCGCCCTTTATTGGTGAAATACTTACCTCTATATACACCAGTACAGATGAGACGCCATGAGGTACGTCCTGGTATCACAGGATGGGCACAAGTGCATGGTAGAAACGCCATTACACATACCAAGAAGTTTGAGTATGATGTATGGTATGTGGATCATCTCAGTTTTTTACTGGATGTAAAAATCATTTTTATGACCCTATACAATGTGTTTCATAAGGTAGGTATCTCTACCGAGGGACAGGCAACAGCCGAAACATTCGATGGAACTAATTAAAACAAGATATACCCAAATAGATAAATAGGCGGAACTATGATTGACAGAAAAATGATTTACCTCTGCTTGGCGCATATGAGCGAAGAGGGGATAGAACAAAAATACGTGAAAGAAGCCTTTGACACCAATTGGGTGGTGCCATTAGGGCCCAATGTCAATGGCTTTGAAGAAGATTTGAAACAGTTTTATGGTGGAAACCACGAGGTGGTAGCACTCAGTGCAGGTATGGCTGCCGTGCATTTGGCGTTGATAGCCTGTGGGGTAAGCCCTGGCGATGAGGTGATTGTGCAGAGTTTTACCTTCTGCGCCTCTTCGCATCCTATTACTTACGTGGGGGCAACGCCTGTGTTTGTCGATTCTGAGCCTGATACGTGGAATATGAGTCCTACCTTGCTCGAAGAAGCCATCAAGGATCGTATTGCCAAGACGGGCAAGAAACCGAAAGCCATCGTGCCTGTGGCACTGTATGGAATGCCTTACGATTGCGAGAAGATTATGGAAATCGCCAATCGCTACGACATTCCCGTGATAGAAGATGCGGCAGAAGGATTTGGCAGTCGTTTCGATGGCAAGATGTTGGGTACGTATGGACGGTTTGGTGTGTTGTCCTTTAACGGCAATAAGATGATTACCACTTCGGGCGGAGGTGCGTTAGTTTGCGAGCATGCAGAGGACAAGAATACCGTTATGTGGTATGCTACGCAGGCACGCGATGCGTATCCCTACTACCAACACAGTGCCATAGGCTACAACTACCGTATGTCTAACGTGTGTGCAGGTATAGGACGCGGGCAGATGACGGTAGCAGAGGCGCATATCAAACATCACCAGCATATACAGAAACTGTATGAGACACTGCTTGCCGATGTGGCAGGTGTTCATATGCACAAACAGCCCGTAGATTCCCGTTATGATGCCAATTTCTGGTTATGTACCGCTATGCTCGACCCTAACCTGCGTGTGAAAGGGCAGGAAGAGGCGTATAAAGAGGTTATAAAGACGGCAGTAGGTGGTGCGGCAGGTGTTATCAAAGCCGTGGATTCCGCCACTACCGATTGCCAGCCAAACGATAACGTGGAGGCGCTGCGTGTATATCTGCTCAGCAAGAAGATAGAGGTGCGCCCTGTGTGGAAACCGATGCATAAGCAACCTATATACGCCAACAATCCCGCCTATATCAATGGTGTGTCTGAAAGCATTTTCAAGGTTGGTTTCTGCCTGCCCGCGGGGCCTTGTGTGACAGACGATGACGTGCGTTACATAGTTGATACCATCAAAGAGGCAATCATCCGATAGCGTCTTTGTGTGAATACACTTTTAATAATCCCAAACGGAACGTCCAAATGGACAATGTTTTGGGATTATTTTTTATATTCACTGCTGTTACCGTGCGGAGTGCACTCGCTGAATGCCTACCAAGGCATCCGCGCGCGCACCGAATGGACGGTGATAGACGTATATGGTGTATTCGTTCTCGGTCTGCCAGTAGGAACCTTCGGTGCGCAGGGTGGTGGCTGGGCGTGAGGCGTTTGCACCGGTGGCGGTAGTACTGCCTTTGGGCAGGAACCAGTACTGGTAGTCGTAACCACCTTGTTTCATCAAGGAAACTAAGTAGTAGCACTGCGCTTCGTTGTCGTACTGCATGCGGTTCTCCGCCCGCAGTGTGTTCCCGAACAGGTCGCCACCCACATATACGCTACCGTCGAACCACGGTTGCTCGCATTGCAGCCGCCAGTGTACCCACATATATTCTGCTTCCGTGTCGCTGTCTTGGGTGCGCTCGGCATTGACGCGGTACTGTCCGTCCACATCGTATTCGTGGACATAGACTCCCTCTTTCACTATATCTTCAAAGAGCAAGGCGTGGTAGTCGCGGTTGTCGTAGGCTATGCGGTCTATGCCTGTACCTGCGTAGTAGGTGGAGTAGGCATCGAAATGGCGGTACTCGTTGCCGCCCTCAAAGACTAAACTGCTCTGGTTGATATAGCGCAGACGGTTGTTATCCACGAACGTAGGTTGTGTCAGTATAGCCTCGTTGTCTTTGCGACCGTTCTGACGCACGACCACACGCACTTCGTTGGGGTCGCGTACGCCCAAGGCGGCCGTCTCTATGTCAATATCCACCTGCTGGTAGTGGCTGTTCAGCCCCTTTACGGTCTTGGAATGCACGTTGGCAGCGATGCCCACACGAGGTTCTACGATGGCAAGACGTAGGTAGGCGATGGTGTTGTCTCTGTTGCCGTCCTCGTAGATATGTAGCGCATACAGCCCGCTGCGGGTAGGCTGCATATCGTCGTTGGGAAAGCGAAAAGTGTAGTGGGTGTAGTCACGCTGTGTATTGACGGAATGCGCGTAGTCGGTGATGTCGCAGGTGGTGAAGCCGTGGATATACTCCGATGATAGCAAGTCGCTGGGCTTGCCGTCTGCGTTGAGGTGTACCAAGGTGTAGGTGTAGAAATGCACGTCGTGGCTCATCTCGTCGAAGGACACTTCCAAGGTGTTGGCAGGGTCTGTGCCATCCACGATGCCGTCCTCCAATACCAAGAACGGACGTACAAGGGCTGCCCGTTCGCCCTGCATCTCTATCTCCGCATCATTCACCCACCGCATACGCACACTACGTATCTCCGCGGGGCAATACGCTCCCCATAGCAACATGCTGCTTATCATCAAATACTGCCACTTCATACTTACTAAGAAATTATTGCTTTGTTGCCTTGATGTGTTTATTCGATACGCCCTCGTAGCAATGGGATTGCTACGAGGGCGGACTTTACCTATACATATAGGTTTGTGATAGACCCATTACAGGGTAGGGTTATCCGCGTGGCTTATTGTACCTGTGCGCCGAGAACGCTGTACTCTACGCCATCGCGAACGATTACCAACTGACCGTCACGCACTACTTTGGTAGCCTTGGTTTTTACGGTAGCATTCTCAATAGCCATTGTCGAGAGAATGGTAGCCTTTCCGTCCTTAATCTCAATAGTTGGGTTACCACTTTCGCCCACATATTTAGTGATACGTCCCTCTACTGTTACATAGTCACCAACCTGTACACCAGGAGCGTCGATGATGGTATGGTATGCATAGAAATTGTTTTTACTATCCGATGCAGCGTCGCTTGCCATATAGAAGTCTTGATTTTTATATTGCTCATTATACTCTTTCGCATAAGTAACGTATCCTTTAACGATGTATTTCACATCGGTCGAAGCGTTGTCTTCCAATGCCATACCAATCTCAAGTGCTTGTTCTGGTGTGATTTCTTGCAATTCGGGTTCTACAAATTCACCCTCTCCCAAAGTAACCTTGATGTTCTTCAAACGTGCCTGCGAAGCAAGTGCGCCCGAGTTCCAAGATGTAGCACCAACAGCGATTAAGTTGTTCAAACCACCGTCATACGCATTGCCACTGTTTGGATCAAACTCAAACTCAATACCTTTGATATTGGTTTCTGCGGTGATAATGATGGTACTACCTTTGTAGCAACGAACAGACCATTGAGAACCGTATGCTTTGTCGCACGTGAAGGTGACGCCGTCCTTGGTGACTGTGACTTCACTACCTGTAGACGCAGTACCTTTACCTTCAAAATCGCTTGCGGCAAAATTAACCACAACGTCCTCTGCAATCATTGGCATTGCCATCATTGCAGCCAAAACGAAAGAGAAAAGTTTTTTCATAATGTGATAGTATTTATTAAGTTAGTAAAATTATGTTTCTATATTTTCAGACACAGGTTATTCTTTGTTTATGCGACGACCAATGTCTCATTGGCATACGGTCAACGTCTCATGGTACTGCTCTTTGAGTACCTCGCGGGCGGATACCTCTTTCCAACCATTACCTTCTGTTCCAATGATGAGCGTCTGACCATGCAGGGCTTTCTCTTTGACCATTCTGTACCCCGACTTGCTCAAACCGCGCATCAAGGCTTCCATATATTGTTTATCTTGCATACGAAACAATAATTTGTTGGTATAACGTATGATTTATCACTTCTTTGCTTGTGGCTATGACATAGAGTTCGTTTTCGCGATTATCTACCAATGTCCACGTGTCCACGATGTCGCAATACAATTCAAAAAAATTGCGTATTCCTCTCCAATACCGCCGCTCTATGGTGTCAGCAGGGATGCCGTGCCCTCCGTTTGCCACTCTCTGCTCTACACGCAGTTTCGCCACATCGGGGCTGTTCAGCCAGCAGAACAAAAGGTGCACTTCATATCCCCTTTGCTGCGCCTTGGTAACCAGTTTTACATAGGAGCGCGTCGATAAGGTGGTCTCTATGGCGAATGTTACTCCCTCGTTCAGCAATTCGTCTATGCGTTTCAGCATCAGTCTGCCCGCCTGAATGGCTACCCCCTCCACGTTGAGAGGAGATAAGCCCCTTGCTATTTCATCGGCATTCACAAACTCCTTGCATTGTATCTCGGGCAAGATATTGTATGCAGCGGTCGTTTTCCCTGCACCATTACAGCCTGCTATGATATACAAATTCTTCTCCACCCTTGTCCATATTTGCCCCGTGGTTTCGTAAGTAGTTGCAAAGATACTGCTTTATTTCGACCTGTGCAAATAAAACATGGAAAAATTAGCGTTTTTCTGTTTTTTGCGGGCTGATTAGTCCCCCGCCGACCAAAAGACCGTCCTTGTAGATGACGAGGGACTGCCCTGGCGTTACGCCCCAGACGGGTTGCGTAAAGTGGAGCGTGAGGCGAGGATGGTCGGGTGTGAAGTCGGACAAGTCTATGCGGGCGGGGATTGCGGGAGACTTGTAGCGGATGCGGGCTTCCACCTCGGGCGCGTTGTGCAACCAGTCCGCATCGCGCAGACGGGCAGCCGTGGCGTGGACGGTGGTGGTATAGAGTTCGTCGTGATTGCCCAGGCATACCTCGTTGCGCTCGGCATCAATACGTGTGACGAAACGCGGCTTGCCCAATGCGATGCCCAAGCCCTTGCGCTGTCCGATGGTGTAATGGCAGAAACCCTCGTGCTGCCCGAGCACCTTACCCGTGGCATCCACGTAGTTGCCTGCCGCCACCTGCACGCCTTGTCCGGCAAGGAATGTACGGTAGTCGTTGTTCGGAACGAAACAGATTTCCTGACTTTCGGTTTTGCGGCTGAGTCGCTCAAAGCCCTTCTGCAAGGCAATCTGACGCACTTCGGTCTTGGTGAGTCCGCCCAGAGGGAACAGCGTACGGCGCAGGTTGTCCTCCGTAAGCATCCATAGGAAATAGGTCTGGTCTTTGCGGGTGTCCACGGCATTCCGGAGGTATTGGTGACCGCGGTGCTCGGCAATACGGGCGTAGTGTCCCGTGGCGATACAGTCGCACTGGTACTCGTCCGCCGCTTTGAGCAGTTCGCCCCACTTGATATGCGAATTGCAGAGCACGCAGGGGTTGGGTGTGCGACCGTGGGCGTATTCGTCCACGAAATTGGCTATCACATGGCGACGGAAAGTTTCCCGAAAATCCACGATATGATGGGGAAAACCGAGCGTTTGTGCCAAGTGTTTCGCCTCCATGATGCTTTCTACCGAACAGCAACCTTTCTCCCGCGAGAGACAGGACTCGTTGATGCTATCGAAGGTGCGGAAAGTAATGCCGACCAAATCATGACCTTGCTCCAAGAGAAGCATGGCGGCTACGGCGGAATCGATGCCGCCGGACATGGCTATAAGGACACGCATAAAAAGATATATTTTGTGGGGTAGTGTGTACTTGTATCCGTGGATATGCAAAAAGCGTGCAAAAGTACAAAATGTTTGGGACATACGCAAGAAGATATATGTTAATAATATATAAAGTATAAGTTTGAGGGAATGGGGACGGATTTCGGGTATCAGGCATATAAAATAGGGATTTTTAGCAGGGAAATGACCGTTTTTTGAGGTTTTTATGTTCCGCTTATGTTGCGGCTATGTTGCGGCTATGTTGCGGGTATGTTGCGGGTATGTTACAATAAAGACAGTCAATTGACACGGAAAGCATACGGAACAGAGAAAGAAAGGAAGTGGATTGTTAAAAAGATTGTTTGTTCTTGCGGCTTATTGTTAAAAATGATAATTGGTAAAATAGAGGTAATTTGGGTGTGCCTCTTTTCAGGGATTGCAAATTTTCGATGGCTTTGACAAGGGCAGAAATGGTGGTAAGAGGGATTGTGGGCGTGAGGGGGAGGGTGCAGCAGGGGAGGGATGCGAGCAAATGAAAGGTGGTAAGAGATAAGACAACGGAAAGAAATATAGAGAGAGGGGGAGAAAGGGAGACGGAATTTGCGTAATTCAAAAAAAAGCAGTACCTTTGTACGCGCATTGGGTGTGAGCATGGGAACATGCCTTTGAGACAGCACCGAATGGCATTCGTTTCACATCGAAAAACAGCGAGAGATTATGAAAAAACGACTGACAATTATCGAGTTTGTAGAGCAATACACGCAAGCGTATGCAGACCACGTTTTCCTGCGCGAGAAAGTGGACGGAGTATGGACGGAGACCACCTACGCCCAGACACGCGAACAGGCGCACGTGATAGGCGCAGGCTTGATGGCATTGGGCTTGCAGAAAGGCGAGCGCGTGGCTTTCCTGTCGCAGGGGCGTAATCTCTGGGTGACGGGTGAGTTGGGCATACTCTATGCAGGTGCCGTGAACGTGCCGTTGAGCATCAAGTTGGCGGAGGCAAGCGATTTGCTCTTCCGTATTCAGCATTCGGAGTCCTGCTATATCGTTGCCTCGGAGCAACAGTTGCCCAAGATACGCAAGATACTGCCCGACTGTCCGCAGGTGCGCAAGGTAGTAGTGTTGGACAAGTTGGCGGAGTATGGTGAGCGCGAGATAGGCATAGAGGAAGTGATGGCGATGGGGCGCAAATTCCTTGCCGAACAGCCTGCGGCGTTTGTGGAACGGTATCAGTCGGTAGCCCCCGATGACTACGCCAATATCTCCTACACCTCGGGAACGACTGCCGACCCAAAGGGTATCCTGCTGACCCATCGCAACTATACGGCGAACGTGGAGCAGGCACGTTCGGTGATCAGTGTGCCTGCCGATGCGGTGATGCTGATTATCCTGCCTCTTGACCACTGTTTCGCCCACGTGGCAGGCTTCTACACGATGATGTCCTACTGCGGCTCTATCGCCACGGTGCCCGTAGGGGCAACACCGATGGCTACGCTGAAGAACATTCCGCTATCCATCAAGGAGGTACGTCCGCACGTGATGCTCTCCGTACCCGCGCTGGCGCGTAATTTCAAGAAGAGCATAGAGAGTGGCATCAAAGCCAAAGGGGCAATCGTGGAGAAACTGTATCAGTTCGCCCTGCGCAATGCGATGGCGTACTACAAAGAGTATTGGAACCAAGGCGGCTGGCAGATATGGCGCAAGCCCCTTGTAAAACTGTTCGATAGACTGATATTCAAAGCAGTGCGCGAAGGTTTCGGCGGCAGGATGCTGTTCTTTGTGGGCGGCGGTGCGCTGTTGGACATCGAGTTGCAGCGGTATTTCTGTGCGGTGGGCATGCCGATGTACCAGGGCTACGGACTGAGCGAGGCAACCCCTATCATCTGTGCCAATTCGGAAGGACATGCGATATTCGGGTCGAGCGGACGCATTGTGGCAGACTTGGAGTTGAAGATATGCAACGACGAAGGGCAGGAGGTGAAAGACGGCGAGCGCGGTGAGATAGTGATAAAAGGCGAGAACGTGATGGCGGGCTATTGGCGTAATCCCGAGTCTACGGCAAAGACCGTGATAGACGGTTGGCTGCACACGGGCGATATGGGCTACGTGACGAAGAAACACCCGGGCTATCTATGGGTGGTAGGACGGTTCAAGTCCTTGCTGATCAGTGCGGATGGCGAGAAATACAGCCCCGAGGGTTTTGAAGACGGGCTGACTGACAGCAGTCCGTATGTGGAGCAGGTGGTGCTGCACAACAACCAAGACCCTTATACCATAGCGCTGATAGTGCCGAACAAAGACGCTCTCAAAGCCTATGCGCAGAGCAAGGGCGTGTCGCCCGCAAGCGAGGAGGGCAGGCGGCTGATGGTACAGAAGATACAGGACGAGGTGAACGAGTACCGCAAGGGCGGAAAGCATTACGGCGAGTTCCCCGAAGAGTGGCTGCCCAAGGCATTGGCAATCCTGCCCGAGGCATTCACAGAGCAGAACCATATGGTGAACTCCACGATGAAAATCGTGCGCGGCAAGGTGGAACAGTACTACCAGGACCGTATCGCATACGCCTATACGACCGAAGGAAAAGAACTGTTCAACGAGAAAAACCTGCAAGCCTTTTCGTAAATGCTCATCATTTTCATACTGCTTAGTGTAGTGATGTTGCTCCTGACGCGCGGACTGTCGCTGAAGGAGCGCATTGCTGTTTTCTCGCGTGGGGCAGGCGACAAAGACCTGCTGCTGATGGTGTGGATATTTATGCTGGCAGGGGCGTTTGCCGCAGCGGCAAAGGGCATGGGGGCGGTGGATGCCACGGTGAGCCTGACCTTGCGTTTCCTGCCGCCTGCGTATGCCTTGGCAGGCTTGTTCTTCTCGGCATGTATCGTATCGCTCTGCATGGGAACGGGCGTGGGTACGATTATCGCCTTGATGCCGATTGCCTCTTCCTTGGCGGAACGGACGGAGATTTCGCTGCCTGTTATGGCGGCAGCGGTGATAGGCGGGGCGTTCTTTGGTGATAACCTTAGTTTTATATCCGATACCACGATAGTTGCCACCCAGTCGCAGGGCTGCCGCCTGAGCGATAAGTTCCGTTTTAATATACGTATGGTGCTGCCTATGGCGGTCATCGTAGCGGTGATATATGTCTTTCTGGGACGGGGTGCCTCGGTGGAATTAGGCAATGCAGAGACGGTGCTATGGTGGAAGACCATTCCTTATTTGCTGGTATTGGCGTGTGCCGCCTTGGGCGTGCATGTGCTTGTGGTGCTGTTGGTAGGCAATGTGCTGATAGGTATCACGGGGTTGGCGGACGGCTCGTTCGGGTTTATGCAATGGATACACTGTATGATAGAGGGTATCAACGGTATGGGCGAACTGATACTGATTTCGATGTTGGCGGGCGGACTGTTCGCGCTGATAAAGCACAACGGCTGGATGGACGCACTCATACAGTGGATACAACGGCATACCCATACGCAGCGTGGGGCGGAACTGAGCATCTGCGGTATCGTGGCGGTGGCGAATGTGATTACTGCCAACAACACGGTGGCAATACTCAGCGTAGGCTCGATAGCGAAACGTATTGCCGACCACTACGGTATCGACCCGCGGCGCAGTGCGTCGCTCTTGGATACCACGTCCTGCACGGTGCAGGGACTGTTGCCCTACGGTGCGCAGGTCATGCTTGCCGCAGGGATGATAGGCTTGTCGCCTTTGGCGATACTGCCGTATCTGTTCTATCCTATGCTACTCGGCGTGGCGGTACTGGGAACGATTGTCTCTCGGAAGTGAGCGTTTGAGAAAAATGACTTGGTTTGCAAGGTTTCAAAAGGCGGAGGGTTTTTGAAACCTTGTGTTTGTATTCTACGTGCAGGAATGAAAGGATATAGAATGCCGAAAAAGTAAGAAAATGCAAGAAAATGGCATTTTATGTTGTTGAAATTTGCATATATCAAAAAATAATGGTACCTTTGACGCCGAGAGATGGATATAGTACCCAAATGACAATAGCGGCTTGGTCGTCGCATTGGTCAAAAAGCGGTGTGGAATGACTATGATACAGGGATATAGCATACACCGTTAGGAAGAAAACAAGAGCAAAGGAAAAGGGGCGTTCTGCCACCTTGGGGTACAGCGTAGAGGTTTCAGTTGGTTAAAAGCATTCACCCATATAGATACAGTCCGCGTACAGGGCTTGTTTGTGTGGGGTCGTGTTAGGAGAGTATGGTGCATATGATAGATGCACCTATCTCAAATAATCACTAACTACTTAATTTCTACGGTTATGAAAAAGAGTATCCATTTTACCCTATTGGCGGTTATGCTATCGCTGATGGTTGGGTGTTCACCCAGTTCAAGTGACTTACAAGAAAATGTTTTGAATGTAGAAGAAACGGCACTCAATCACCGCAAACTCAATGCGTATGGTGATTGGGATGTGGCGCATTGTATAGGGCAATTGCATAATGAAAGTATGTATGCGTTGATTGACTATATGCGAGATAGGAATATCAATCCATACGAAAGTTCTGATTTTACCTATGCAATGATACAAGGGTTTATGCAGGATTTTATGGTGGGGCGATTGAGAGAATATGGGTTTGAGGAAGAAATGTTCAATAATGAACAGATAGAATTAGATTTAGAAGCGTTGGAAAGATTCGGAGAATACGTTATAGACATTGTACGCTACGGAGGTGATGTGGATGATATAGAGTATGCTCTGAATGAATGTATTGAAAGGATTTATGCTGAGATACCGTATGAACAGGGGAGATTGATATATGCGTCAATAGTTTATGTTGCTTTGTATTCTAATGATCTATGGGGGAATGAATGGGACTATTTGGCAAATACCGTTGTACCTGAACAACTTTTGTATTGTGTGGATGGCAGTGAAGGGGATGATTCAGAAGAAGGAGATGACTCTGGCGATGAGGGAGGAGATGGAGAAGAAACGAAAACAGAGGAAGAGAAGAAACATGAAGCCATCGTTACATCTGATATTCATGGTGCAGTAGGTGGTGCAATAGGAGGCGCAACAGGTTCTGCAGTTGGGGCAGTAGTAGCTGGTGCGGTGCTGGGACCTGTTGTAGTTTTGAAAGCAGCGTGGTCAACATTACTGCATGCAGCATGGGGGGCTGCCGTTAGTTCTGCTTTGGCTGCATTGGATCAAGATATGGATAAAGTTGCTTATAGAATTCACGAAGAAGATGTAGATGTTATATCCTCTGAATCGTATATGGCAGAGTATCTTCGAGGGCAATATCGGCTAAATCCATACTGGTTTGAGGCACGTTATGGAACAAAATTTGACAATTTAATTTGGTATTGATTATGAAAAAGACGACAGAACGCTTTTTACCAAAATTAACTTATGGTAGTTTATGGATAGATATAAGCAATGGTATATGGATATTCGTGCTTATTACAACATTGTTAGATCTATTCAGTAGCGACGTATGGGATTGGAATGTGTATCGCCGTGATCTTATCACTGCAATCATAGGAGGTATTAGTATGCCCTTTATAATGTGGATAAGTACGTATCCCGTTGCACATGCGAAGATAGACCGTACGCAAAGAAAATTGATAATCGTACAAGGATTTCAAACAACAAACATTCCAATAGACAGTATTCAAATGATACATATCTACACAGGCTTGCGATCGGGGTGCAACGTGGATGTGGTATGCGAAGGGCGGACATATAGTCTGAGCCTGTGGAAAACAGAGCGGTTTGCTCAAGCATTGAGCGAAATAAACGAGACAATAAAGGTAGAAAAGACATAAGTACCGTTTGAACGATAAGTAAGAATCAATTTAATCTACATCATTATGAAAAAGAGTATCTATTTAGGGCTATTGCTATCCGTAGCGTTGGTGGTAGCGAGTTGTACGGCTTGTAATAAACAGCAGGGGGATAAAACAGGAAAAGACACAGAGACTGTGGATACGCCACGGAAATTGACAATGGCAGAAAGAGAGAGCATTGCGCAGTTTGTGGAGAAAGTGTTTAACGAGAGTATGGCACTATGTACCGACTACGCGAAAGAACACGATATCACAGATCCCGAAGAGTTGCAGGCTATGAAAACAAAACTGATGAGCGAGATGACGATGAAACTGCTGTCGGAGAATACAATGGACAACGACTTGATGGGAGCGATGACTGTTCGGCACGTGGATTTTGAGCGTATGGGACAAATAGGAGCGGATATGCAGGACATCATCCGCAGCGGTAAGAATACGGATGAGGTGGAGCAGGCGTTGAATGCGTATATAGATGCGATATGTGAAGAAGTGGCAGTGGAAGACGGTGCAGCAATTTATGTAGCGTTTGGGTATATCACCTCCGCTGCCAACCGATATTGGAGTAAATAGGACTATACATAGCATTCGAAATGGAAAGTACCATAAACCGCGAGGGTTTCTGGTACTTTTCATTGGTATAGGGAGTGCGTTGTCTTGCTTGCTATTCAGTAAGGGTAGATAGGCAGGAGGAAGGGTAGTAGTGGGATAGAATCTGCCGGTAGGTGAAGCCCTCGGTTGCCATCTGTGCTGCACCGATCTGGCAGAGTCCCACGCCATGTCCCCAGCCGTGTCCATGGAGGACAAAGTGGGTAGGGGTGGTTTCGATGTCGAACCATGAACTGTATAGGCAGGTAGGAGAGAGGTACTGGCGAATGGTCAGTTCCTTGCCAATGGTGGCGGTATGACTGCTGCCCACGATTTGCAATTGATAGATACGCCCCGATGCGCCCCGTTGGAGCGGGATGAGTTGACGGATAGTACCAAAATCAATGCCCGATTTCTGCCTTAGGATTTGCGCGAGTTCGTCTGGCGTGTAGCGTACCTCCCAGTCGTGGAAATGGGTGGTCTCCTGGTCGTAGTTGTTCAGCACAAGGCGTTGAAGGCGTGTGTTACCGACTGCCTTGTCGCAATACGGGCAAAGGACGGGTTGCAAATAGGGTAGATCTATATCCTCCCAACAAGTGCTGAAACGTTCGGTCTTTCCTCCGCAGCATTTATAGTAGCGACAGTCGCACACCTCGCCTTGGTAAGTAAGCACCTGTCCCTGTGTCTCGCGGACGGCTTGTACGGCACGGGAGTTACGGCGACTTAGACCCTCGTAGCGTTGGCAATGGTCGTCAGCACAGACGTCGAAACCGATGTGTGAGGTATGCCCGATGGCGCGTATTGCCCACGAGCGGGAGATGACGGCATGTGCTTTGAGCAACTCCATCGGACTGCCGGCGGACATCTCAGAGGAGATGACGGATGTGAGGTAGTCTTCCAAAGGCAAAGTATTGATAGCCGTTTCTGTGCCATCGGGGTTTGTGCGAATGGTGAGCACTCCCTCAAATTCCTGATCTTCGAAACGTTCCCAATGAAAACCAATACCGATACATACATCTCTGAGCAGAAAAGTATGTGCTTTCTGCTCAAAGGAGATATGGGGGGCGGTCAGGATACCGACAGATATATTCATGGAGTTGTAGGTTGAATTAAAATCGTGAGTTTATTGGTTTCGTGGGCATACATAATGCTGTGAAAGCAAAAATATAAAAAATGATAACAAAATAAACCAGTCGTAGCGTAGAAAAATCCGCTACATGACCGCTACATGACCGCTACCTGACCCACAGATGACCCGTGAGGTACACTCGTAGCATATTGATGGGTATAGGAAATGAGTTTTAATAGTTCTACCTTTAATTTATACCTATTTTAATTCAGTCAATGGGTATTCAGAGGATTTATTGTTGGTTTTGGTTGGCGCGAATGCGGGCAAGCAGTTCCCATGTACGGATGCGATCCTTGTACCAGTTGTTGCGGTTCATCGCGGGGATGTCGCAGTTGGCATCGGAGTTGTTCTCCCAACGGCGGCAGTTATAGACCACGTCATAGATGCGCCCCACGGGGTATTCGCGGCAGATACGCAAGGCTACGGCGTAGTCTTCGCCATATTTGGTGGTGGGGAAATCGATAGTACGCAATAGAGGTACATAGAAAGCGCGAGGTGCGCCCAATCCGTTGATACGCAGGGCGTTGTTGCGACCGTTCTCGTCTGTCCACTCGCGGTGGTCAATGACGCCAGGGGGCAGGATATTGCCCTCGATGTCGGTCATACGGTAGGTGCCGATGACAAGCGCATAGTTGGACTCTTGGAACTTATCAATAAAGGTCTGCACTGTATTCTCCGATGAGTAGGTGTCGTCCGAGTCTAACTGAATAGCATACAGTCCACAGCGGGGGTCATGGATAGCCTTGTTCCAATTGCCGCCGATAGCGTGGTAGGATCTGTCTTGGGCAATGTAAATCAGTTCGGGGATATTGGGCTGAGCCTTTCGTGCAGCGATATTGGCGGCAACCAGTTCCTGTATGATTTCCTGCGTGCCGTCTGTGGAGTTGTCGTCCACAATAAAGACATTGAACGTATAGGGCGCACAGACTTTCTGCGAAAGGGCACTCTGTATGGCATCACGGACGGTACGGGCGCGGTTTTTGCAAGGGATGATGACGCTCGCCGTAACAGGCGTATCCATAGCAGGAACGGTGTATTCCTTACGAACGGTGGTGATGGCGTGGAGCGTGCGTAGATGTTCGGTTACGGCTTGTTCCATTTCGATTTGCACCGCGCGGTTGCTGGGGTTCACGTAGTCGAACAACTTCTCCCCCGAACGACGCGTGTCTTGTTCCACTTCGTAATATAAGTATTCGGGAATATGGACAAAGGGCATAGTCGTATGCTCGGATGCTTTCAAGCGCAGGTCGTAGAGTCCCGCATAGCGGTAATCGGCAGTCATACGAGAGACGGCTTCTTGCAGTGCGGCAGTGTTCCATAGCATGACCGCACCGAACTCAAAATCATCGCGCAATGCACCCATTTGGTAGTCTATCACAGGGGCTTCTATGGGTGCTTCTTCATTTGAATGTCGCTGGAAACGGTCAGCATACACCATCTTGGCATGGGTCATTTGTAGCACTTGTGTCATACGTTCTTGTGCGCGGTACACCCACTGGATATCGGGTTTAAGAATAAGCATCGTGAATGGGGTATGGGTTTCTGCCGCGATGTGGCGAATGAGGTCGGACGAACAAAGGCGACCGTTGAGGTGAAATGTAGTGAACATACGGTATGTGGTGTTTTGTGTGAAATATTGGACAAAGTTACTGTTTTTTTTGTATATGTGCAAACTTTTTTGTAACTTTGCACCATGATTTTAATAGCAGATTCTGGTTCTACCAAATGCCGATGGTGTTTGATGACTGCTAATGGGCAGTCATCGGAGTTTTTGACAGACGGCATCAATCCCTTGTTTCAGACAAGCGATGCGATGCGCAATTCGATTAGTAATCAGTTGCTTCCGCAAATGGCTCCGCTCTTGTGGGCGGGAACATTGACGCATATATTTTTCTATGGTGCAGGATGTATTCCAGAGAAGATTCCGTTTGTGGAGAAAGCCTTGCAAGCGGTATTCAAAAAAGCGGAAGTACACGTGGCGTCGGACATGTTGGCGGCAGCGCGAGGGTTGCTTGGATGCGAAAAAGGCGTGGCATGTATCTTGGGGACAGGTTCAAACTCTTGTCTCTACGACGGAGAGAAAATAGTGATGAATGTGCCGTCGCTGGGATATATTTTGGGCGATGAGGGTTCCGCCGTGGCATTGGGAAAGCGTTTGGTGAGCGATGTGCTGACCAATCAGTTGGGCAAAGATATACAGGATAAGTTTTTGGCGCAATATCAACTGACGGTTGCGGACGTGATAGAGCATGTGTACCGTATGCCATTCCCCAATCGTTGGCTCGCCGGCTTGTCGAAATTCTGTGCGGAAAACATAGAGGATAAGCGCATTTATACCTTGGTGTACGATACGTTCCATACTTTTGTATCGCGCATTATAGTGCAGTATTTTGAGGAAGATAGCGTTGTGAATGGGGCAATGAATACGGTTCCTGTTGGTTTCGTGGGATCTGTGGCGTATTATTATCGTCCCATATTAGAGAAAGCGATGAAAGATTATGGTTTCACGGTAGGACAGATATTGCAAGATCCAATGCAAGGACTCAAAGCCTACCATAGAAAGGATATTGTCCCTACTACATAGAAACGTATGTAACCACTGCCAATATGGCAGAGAGAAAGCACGTGGCACGCTATTTGTAAAATGACCATTGTGTGTCAGTGGACATGAGTATGTAAAAATATATAACATCAGATATGAATTTTATTCAATTTATCACCAAACTATTCGGTAATAAGGCGCAGAAGGATATGCGCGAAATAATGCCATACGTAGAGAAAATAAAAGCAGCGTATGACCAGGTTGATCGACTTAGCAACGACGAACTGCGAGGACGAAGCCAGGCATTGATGAAACAGATACAAGCGCGCGTGGCTTCGAAAAAACAGAAAATCAGAGAGTTGAAAGAGTCGATAGAGGGATTGGAAATAGATCGTCGCGAGAAAGTGTACGACGAGATAGATGGATTGGAGAAACAGATACAAGAGGATTATAAGGTTGTCTTGTTGGAGATATTGCCAGAGGTATTTGCTATTGTAAAGAGTACGGCGCACCGATTTGCAGAGAATGAGACCATCGTCGTTAGTGCCACACAGCGTGATCGTGATTTTGCGGCGGACTCGCGTTTCGACTTTGTGGAGATAGAGGGGGATAAGGCAATCTATAAGAACCATTGGACAGCAGGTGGAAATGAGGTGACATGGGATATGGTGCACTATGATGTGCAGTTGATAGGTGGCGTGGTGCTGCATCAAGGGAAGATTGCGGAGATGGCAACGGGTGAAGGTAAGACCTTGGTTGCAACCTTGCCTGTTTTCCTGAATGCGATGACGCACGAGGGCGTGCATGTGGTGACCGTGAATGACTACCTGGCAAAGCGCGACTCGGAATGGATGGGACCGCTCTATATGTTCCACGGCCTGACGGTGGACTGTATTGACAAGCACCGCCCCAACTCGGATGAACGCCGCAAAGCCTATGCCTGCGATATCACGTTTGGTACGAATAATGAGTTCGGTTTCGACTACCTGAGAGACAATATGGCGACATCTCCGCTGGATTTGGTGCAGCGTGGGCATAACTATGCCATTGTGGACGAGGTGGACTCCGTGTTGATAGACGATGCCCGTACACCGTTGATTATCAGTGGTCCTGTGCCGAAAGGCGAAGACCAAATGTTTGATGAGTATAAGCATCGTGTGGAGCAATTAGTGCGCACGCAGACTACGCTTACCACGAAATTGCTGACGGATGCGAAAGCGAAGATGGGTAGTAGCGATGAGAAGGAGCGCGAGGCAGGCGAGTTGGCGCTATTCCGTTCGTACAAGGGTATGCCGAAGAACAAAGCCTTGATCAAGTATCTGTCAGAGCCTGGCGTGAAGGTGCGTTTGCAGAAGACAGAAGAGTTCTATCTGCAAGAGAATGAGAAGAATATGCACATCGCAACGGATGAGTTGTATTTTGTGATAGACGAAAAGCACAAGACGATAGAACTGACCGACAAAGGTATTGATGCTTTGACAGGTACTACCGAAGACCCGCAGTTCTTCGTGTTGCCTGATGTGGGAGCAGAGGTGGCAGAGGTGGAAAACCAGGCGCAACTGACCGCAGATGAGAAGCAGCACAAGAAAGACGAAATCATGGCGAACTACAGCATCAAGTCCGAGCGTGTACATACGGTGCATCAGTTGCTGAAAGCCTATACGCTGTTTGAGAAGGATGTGGACTATATCATCGATGACAATCAGGTGAAGATAGTCGATGAGCAGACAGGACGTGTGATGGATGGTCGTCGCTGGTCGGACGGTCTGCACCAAGCGGTGGAAGCAAAGGAAAACGTAAAGGTTGAAGGGGCGACGCAGACCTTTGCTACTATCACCTTGCAGAATTATTTCCGAATGTACAACAAGTTGTCTGGTATGACGGGTACGGCGGAAACGGAAGCAGGCGAGTTCTGGAATATCTACAAACTGGACGTGGTGGTGATTCCTACGAACAAGCCTATTGCGCGTACGGATATGAACGACCGTATCTACCGCACCAAACGTGAGAAATACAACGCCGTGATAGAAGAGATAGTATCGCTTGTGGGGCAAGGGAGACCTGTGCTCGTAGGTACTACTTCGGTGGAAATCAGTGAATTGCTGAGCCGTATGCTTACGTTGCGTAAGGTGAAGCATAATGTGCTGAATGCGAAGTTGCACCAGCAAGAAGCCAACGTGGTGGCAGAGGCAGGTCGCCCAGGCGTGGTAACGATAGCCACGAATATGGCAGGTCGTGGTACGGATATCAAACTGACTGCGGAAGTCAAAGAGGCAGGTGGTTTGGCAATTATCGGTACGGAGCGCCATGAGAGCCGCCGTGTGGACAGACAGTTGCGCGGACGTGCAGGACGACAGGGAGACCCAGGAAGCAGTGTGTTCTATGTGTCGTTAGAAGATGACCTGATGCGTATGTTCGGCTCGGATAGAATAGCCGCTGTGATGGACAAGATGGGTTTTGAAGAAGGTGAGATGATTGAACACCAGATGATTAGCAATTCCATTGAGCGTGCGCAGAAGAAGGTGGAAGAGAATAATTTCGGTATCCGTAAGCGACTGATAGAATACGATGACGTGATGAATCAGCAGCGTAACTTGATTTATGCAAAGCGTCGCCATGCGCTGATGGGTGAACGCATCGGCGTGGACATCACGAATATGATTTACGATACGGCGGAGACTATCTTGTCAGAGGCGAAGGAAACGGGCGATTACGAAGGGCTGAAATTTGAGACGATGCAGACTTTCGCTATGGAACTGCCTTTCGATGAGGATACATTCCGCAGTACGCGTGTGAGCGTGTTGAGCGAGCAGTTGGCAGAGGGCGCGTTGGATTCGTTCAAACGTCGTATGGATAAGTTGGCGACGGTGGCAAATCCTGTGATACAGAAGGTGTATGAGGAGAAAGGCCAGATGTTCGAGAACATCCTGATTCCTATCACCGACGGCAAGAAGATGTATAACATCGCTGTGAACTTGAAGAAAGCCGCAGAGACGGAGAGCAAGGAGGTGATACGTGAGTTTGAGAAGCGTATGTTGCTCTATGTGATTGATGACGAGTGGAAGGAGCATTTGCGCCGTTTGGACGACTTGAAACAGTCGGTGCAGAACGCATCGTATGAGCAGAAAGATCCGCTGTTGATATACAAGATTGAGTCGTTCGGCATATTCAAGGAGATGCTTGACATGCTCAACCGTCGCGCGATTTCTATCTTGCTCCGTGGACAGATACCGACCTCCGACCCTCAGCAGGTGCAGCAGGCTGCGCAGCAGCGGCGTCAGGACTACTCGCGCTATCGCACGCAGAAAGATGCAGTGGCACAAGCCGCACAGCACAGCGGACAGGCGGCGGCAGCAGGGCGTGACACGCGTGAACCGCAGAAGCAGATGCCTATCCATGTGGATAAGAAACCGCGCCCGAATGATCCTTGCCCTTGCGGTAGTGGCAAGAAGTATAAGCAGTGCCACGGTGCATAAGGTTAGAAATGGATGGATTGCATCTGATAGCACGTTATATACACTCACGATATACGAACTGTTTTGCGAGAAAAATCTCTGTTCATAATACTGTTATGCTTGTTTTGTGCTACCAATCGATTGGTAGCACAAAACGATAGTATCGCCACCACTACGCCTGTGGCTTTGCAGGATGATAATGCTATCCAGTGGTTGGATACTGTGCGATTGTACGAGCAATCAAAAACGGTGTCAGATACGTGGTTGCTGGATTTGATACAAAATGCGCGCGCGTCCGCAGTTGATAGCGCGATGTTGGTTGCATTGACGGATAGTATTGGATATATCATGGTAGATTCGATAACAGGGGATACGCTATGGACTGTGGCACAGGTGCTGGAACGCGATTCTATCCGTCGTGAGATTGCGCTAATGGATTCCTTGAAAGCAGAGAACGCAGGCTTGTGTGAGCAGGTGCATGAAGTTCCGACATTCAAAGTGCAACGCTCGCTGGTGAAGGATGCGGAGGAAGACCAGCGCGATGCGATGCTGGCTATTCGTAATATGCGTACACCTTGGCGCAAGGAGGCGAAAATCATTGCGCAGATGACGCAGAACTACGTTTCCCCGAATTGGTACCAAGGCGGTGTGTCCAGTTTTGCCGTGTTGAGTATTATGAAAGGGCAGGTAGGCTATTATGGTGAACGTGTCACGTGGGAGAATACGGGCGAGTGGCGTGCAGGAGCCTCCACAGCCAAGGAGGATACCTTGCGCTACATAGCCTGTACGGACGATTTGTTTCGTCTGTATTCCAAACTGAACTGTCGTGCCGTGCAGAAGTTGTACTATTCCGTTTCTGCGGAGTTTGAAACACGCTTTTTCAGGACGTACAAAACCAACACGACCACGCTCCAGTCTGCCCCTTTCTCGCCTGTGCGGCTTAATCTGGCGTTGGGTCTTGACTATAAGCCCATTGAGGGGATGTCTTTGTCGTTTTCTCCGCTTGCTTACAAGATGATACACGTGATGGATACGGCAAAGATCAATGCGGCTGATTTTGGTATCGAGGTGGGGAAAAGAACGTTGAACGATGTCGGTAGTTCCATTCGTCTGGAGTACGTTTGGAAACCTGTGCGCGAGGTGGTCTTGGAGACAAAGTTTTATATGTACACCAACTATAAGCGTGTGGAGATGGATTTGGAGGTAAACTGTGATTTCATTATCAACCGTTTCTTTTCGGCACGCTTGATGCTCCATCCGCGCTATGACAATACTGTGATATTAGATGGAGACGAGAAAGCCAAGGTGCAGTTCAAGGAATTGCTCTCCATTGGTTTTGCCCATAAGTTCCGGTAGTAGCAGATGCTGTGGCAAGTAGCAGCGTGATTTCAAGACTTCCACACATCTCTACTATCGGTTTCTTTTCATTCCATCGACTCCTCCCGCTGTCCATCTGCGTATAACGAGCATTCCTTACGGGTCATCTACGGGTCATCTACGGGTCATGTAGCCGACAAGTAGCCGACAACTCTTTCAGCACTCCATAAGATTTTCGATAATCTGATTGAGTATGTGGATACCTGATAGGGTAGCCACTATGCGCCCGTCATCCGTGTGCTTGAGCAAGCCTTGCTCGATGTATGGCATCGCCAATTCTGGCGTATGGAGTTCACGCAAACAAAGCCCTTCGGCAGTGCGCAGTCCTAAGAGGATGCGTTCATTGTACCTATCTACGGCAGTCAGTTGTTCGCACGTATGGCAAAGAGGGTTTTGTATGTAGGCGTCTAAATCGTTAGGGTTCCAACTGCGTATGTTGTTGCCGTCGTAGGAGTGTGCGCCCGCTCCCAAGCCTATATAAGGTGTCTGATTCCAGTAATTGCTGTTGTGCTGTGAGCGATGATGAGGGAGTGCAAAATTGGATACCTCGTAATGCTCAAATCCCGCAGTGGTAAGTCGCTCGGCAATCAGGTCGTACATGGCATTCTCCGTATCTTCATCTACTTCGTTGATACGTCCGCTTTCTATCATCTGCATGATGGGTGTCCCTTCTTCGTAACTTAGACAATAGGTCGACATGTGCTGTATATGGAGCGAGAGGGCGGTGTCTATCTGTTCTTTAAGTTGCAGCAAGGGGGCATGGTGGGGCATAGGGATGCCATAGATAAGGTCTATGGAGATATTGTCGAAGCCCGCTTCTTGCGCCCAGCGTACCGCTTGTATGGCTTGTTGGCTCGTGTGTCGCCTGCCGATAAAGCGTAGCACCTCATCGTCGAACGACTGTATGCCTATGGATAGGCGGTTGATACCGACTGTCCGCAGGTCGTGTAGATATTGTGGAGACAAGTCCCCTGGATTTGCTTCTAATGTAATTTCCTGTGTACTGGTTGATAAGGGGAGATGCTGGAGTATGCGCCCAATCTGTTCGGAAGACAAGAGGGAAGGTGTTCCTCCTCCGAAATAGATAGTACGAATAGGTTCTTTGATAGTATATAGACGTTCTTCTGCTTCTGCGCAGAGTGCATTTATGTATGTCTCACGTTGTGAGAGTAGCGTGGTGGAGAAGAAGTCGCAGTATGTGCAGCGTGACTTGCAAAAAGGGATATGTAGGTATATGCCAGCCATATGTCTTATATGTCTAATTTTAGGGCAAAGGTACAGTTTTTTTATGACCTCTGCAAGCGTTGGTTGTATTTTCAAAGGAGAAAAGTACGGAACAGCAGGACTCCTCCTAACAATCTATGCACTTTCCTTAGCGCCAGATAAATTATTGAAACGATTTCCCTATCTATGCTAATCAGTAAAAAAGCGTATAGGTCAAAAAAGTACAAAGCCTACAATACTTGTATATTCTTGCAATGTACGTTCCTATTCTTTTATGCAACCATCTCCCCAAAATGCCATTCTCTTCCCGAGGTCCTCAAAGTTTTCCCTACCTATTGGCATTGTTCCACGAGCGGTCAGGTAGCGGTTAGGTCGCCTTCTGTTTGCTAAAAATATGCGATTGTTCCACGCACTGTTATTTGACTATCTTCTGCTCATACGCCTGTTTTGTATGTATGTATGTATGTATGTATGTATGTATGTATGTATGTATGTATGTATGT
>X363_Desmarests_Spiny_Pocket_Mouse__coassemble_185_pt1 | contig 47221 bp, 23 predicted proteins | sample X363_Desmarests_Spiny_Pocket_Mouse__metabat2_low_PE_030 | metagenome-assembled genome bin X363_Desmarests_Spiny_Pocket_Mouse
TGGGCAGCAACTGCTCTGCTACATAGGGATTGGTATATACTACATGGGCTTCGTCCTCCTCGCAATCCTCGGGATTGGCATACTCACGCGTGGCAAGCACCACATTCCAATCGGTGGCATTGCCTGCCTCCAACCAAGACAGTTTGGCAGAATTGGAGGTAACCTCCGTAGCCTGTACGAACATAGGCATCGGACATGCAGCAACCGGCTCAATACGGATATCGTCTATCACGATATGGTTCTCCTTGGTGGCGTTGTAGGCACAGAAAGCAAGTACTCTACCCGTGCCTTTGTAGCCTGCCAACGAGATGCTCACTCGCTCCCAACGGCGTCCCTCAGGCAAAGAAATGGTCTTCAACTCCGTGAAGGTCTCTGCCGTCGCATCGGTAGCCACACCGATGGTGATGTCGCGACCATAGGTATTGCTCCCCAACTCCGAAGCGACCATAAAGGTAACCTGATAGTTGGTCAAGTCGGCATCTGCCTCGGGGAAAAACAGATAACTCTTCGTATTCTTCACATTGACGAACTGGAACGCACGTGTGCTGTTGTAGGGGTATGCAGTGTTTGCCGCTGCTATCTTCGAACCTTTGATAATCGTATAGCAACCCGACAGTTCGCCCTCGAAATCCTCGGTATAAGGCACAGAAACTGCCTCGCAAGCCGTGCGGAACACAAGTGTTGCCCAATCGCTATAATCGCTCTCTTGGAACTCGTAGCGCACATACACATAGTAGGTGGTGTTCGGCACGAGGTTGGACAACGAGGTGTAGTTGCGCAGCAATGCCCCGTTGAAGACATCGCCTTGTTCCGTAGAGATATCCTCCAAAGGCTCGGTACTCACTTTGAGGTAGTTCTGCACAAACAAATCACTCTTACTTGCATTCCAAAGCAGATTCACCGACGTAGCAGTCAGTTCCTCGGTACGCAGGTTCTCAAGCAAGGCAACTCCCTCACGCTGGTTGCCTATGGAGAGGTAGTCTATGGCTGTCTCGCCACCCAACAGATATTCCACTGCGATGGCTACCTGTACATCTGCCTTTACCGTATCGGGCAAAGGCAGATATGCCCGCACAGGTGCTTCTGCCGGCGTATCCATCGTAGCCAATGCTGTCCAGCCATCCGTTTGGGAAGTGCGGAACAGCACCGTGATAGGATTGACATTGGTGCGATTGGCTACCATACGGTAGTCGATTGTAACGGTAGGCTGATTGGTGAGCGAAGCGACGCTAACGACTGGCGTGAAGAGCGTGTCTGTGCCGTTCTCCACGAGCGCGTTGAACAGTGCCTCGCCGTTTGACCATTTCCACATATCATTGGAAACCGTCCAGCCTTGTGGAAGCGTACCCGCGTCGAATTCCTCGACCAGTACCTTCTTTTGAGCATAGGTAGCGATGGAGGCAAATGCCATCAACAACACGAGTCCTATGCGGAAGAAAAACTTCTTCATAAGCATTGTTTTTTTGAAGTTTAACATAGCGGTAGTACCGCAGTATCGTCCCAGCATATCTGGAATTTGGTTTTTCACTATCTATGGATACCCGTTGCGTCGTACACCCGTCCATCTACGGAGATATACAGGTGTCCGCCTTGCAGGTATTTGCGGGGGGCTTCTGCGCCCTCCTGCGCAGGCGTGAAGGTAACAGGGCGGTAGTCGCAAGTGCGTATCGGACGTGTGTCGCCCTCACGCAAGAGGGAGACGCTATACGCGGCATCACCGTCCAAGCCTCCTTCCTCGTAGTAGTAGGGATAGACCGCATCTGCCACGGGTGTATCGGCTTTGTACCACTGGTAAGCGGTGAAGACATAGCCACCGTTGTAGTCCTCGTTGAGGATACCGAGCACATCGTTCCAACGCTGCTGTATTAACGTAGCACGGTAGCGGAGTTCTAACTCGGCGGTCATCTCACAATCTCCCAACGCCTCGTTGTAGCAACGAATAGACAAGGGGTAGTAGCCCGGAGCGGTCTCAGCAGGCAAGAACAAACGCACATAGGTGTCGTCCCAATCTACCACTTGGAGCGGCTGCTCTACCAACATGGCTTCTACACGCTCCACCGTGCCGTTGTCGGTACGATAAACCACATCAAACGCCGTCTGTCCCTCACACACCGTCTCCACCGACAGCAATTCCACTGCCAAGCGCGGCAAGACAAAGAGCGTGAGCGTAAGCACACTGTCGCAACCGTTCTGCTGCGCGATAGTCTTGGTATAGGTACCCCCCTCGGTCAGCGTCATCGGACTCTGTCCCTCTACCTCCCACACATAAGACGTACCCTCCAAAATGGTATCCGACAGTTGCGTGCGGGCAATAGGCAGGAAATGCAAATCCAAATAGAACGTGCTGTCGCAACCGTAGCGATTGACCCCCTCAAAGACCACCGTGGTATCGGCATAGTAGGTCTTTCCCTGATAGGAATACCGCTCCCCCTCGCAGAGCGTATGCTCCTCCACGATACTGTCTGCACCAATGGCAGGCAGGTCTATCTCCATCGTTGTCGTCTCCTCACACAAACCCACAGAGGCACGTAGGCTTACGGTGAAATGTCCGCCTTCCGCAGGCGCCTCTATCGTCTCTTCCCATTCGGTGGCAGACGTAGCCAAGTCGCCATAATCCCACACCACGAAATCCAAAGGATATTTGGAATACTCTATAATCTCGCCCGTCTTCAAATTCTTGGTGCGGACGTGACTCTTGTTGGTGAAACGGATATAATTGCGACAGTTCTCCTGGTAGACCTCGTAGGTCGCTTCCGGCACAGGATAACGCGGGATGGCACAAGCGGTAAGCGTGAAACGACACTGGTCGTTGGTCTTGTAGATGACATCCACCATATACTCACGGTCGTCGTCGAAATTCACAGGGAAGACACGCTCGGTGGAAAGCGTCTCGCCTGGATTGGACGCCAGATACCAGCGATAGTTGAAGCCTTCGGGGGCGACGAACTCGTTGGTCGGGGTATCGCCACAGTTGATACCTTCGATATTGCCCGCCGTGCAGTTGAGCGTGAAATAGGCGTAGCCATAATGCACCTCGGCGGTGCAACCATAGACCGTCAGGATGATACGCACGTTCTTGCCATCGAAATCTTCCAAATTCAAGCCCACCGTTGTCCAGTCGCGCCAGCAGACATCGCGCGCATCGGTCTCTGAAAACGTTTCCTTGGCAGGGCTGCGATACCAGCCATCGCCCGTCGTCTGCGCCGCAAAATCGACCGTAGTACACTTGCTCAACTCTTTTCCTGTATCGCCATCCACGATATTCAGCGTGAAACGCGGACGGTCTTTCTCGGCATGTCCAGACGACTGCAAGACCAGCGCATATTTGAGCATCAGCACCGATGCCTCCTCGACATCCACCGTGAAATCATACACCACACGCACGACATGGGCTGTCTCCTCCCAACTGCCTATGCGCACCGAGGCAATCTCACCCTCTGGAATGGTACGCAAAGGGGACACAGGTCTGCCCTTGGAGTCGTAACTATTGTAGGTGCGTGCATCGTACTCGCCCTCCATATAGTGGATGGTATGGCGACTGGCATCGGACATAAAGCCATAGTCTATCCGCCCGGGCAGCAAGGTAGTCTCGTTGTCCTGCCAGTTTGCCTCCGTCTCTTCGGCATAGTAGCACTGGTCTTTCTTCAAATCCAAATAGTTGAAACACTTGGAATCGTACACCAACACCACGGGGAAAGAATACCATACACTGGTTTCCCCATTGCAGATGACCTGTATATACACATTGTACACACCGTGCTCCAAAGGCAACACCACCTTGTTGGCTTTCACATTGCTTAGCGTAGTAACATCAGTAGAGCCTTGGCGCGCATAGCGCAAATTGAACGCCTCCGCAGTAGACTGCCATGTCAGCGTGGCATACGCTCCGTTCACCGACACCTGCAAATCGGTGGGCTTCCCGCAATCGTTACGCGCCATCTGCACATTGTCTACACAAGGGCCCGGCAGACGCACGGATGCCGCCATACTCTGGCGGAAAATAAACACCAGACGATGGGGCGTGCCATCTACCTCTATCTCCCCCACACTATGCGACCATACGGAAGAGTTGTGGAGCACCTCGCCCTGCTCGAAATGTACCAGGTTGTCCAATATCCAATCACGTCCCGTGAGGTCGTCGTTTTGCCCGCAACGCATCTCCTCCCACTGCGATTCGGGCACCCATGCCACCAACATTCCCGCGCGCAGGGAATCGCCTACATTGCGCCAGTCGAACGCCAGGTTGTAGTCGCCTGCCTCCAAATCGGTGAACTCACGGTATGCCGTCAGTATATACGACGCCTTCACATAACCGACCGACATCCCTTCGTCCGTAGAGATATACATACTCCGCTGCCCATCACAAGCCGTCGCACCACCTATACTCCAAAGATCCTCCCAGCGAAACCTATCGTTCTTCGGCGTATTGAGTTGCCACTGAGCGTTCTCCGCCTCATCCTCGAAATCGCAGAAATAATAACTACGACCATACGCCACAGCGACGATAGCCAACATACACAAGACTGTACAAATTCGTTTTTTCATAATGCTATGACTATATAATAAAGGGTTACCTATCGATTGCGTGAAATCCGTATGTATCGCATCCAACCTTATTGCGGATATTCTTAAAAAATAATAATAATAAAATAGACTATATATTCCGTGGAACAATATCTGACCCCGACCTGACCGCTACCTGACCGCTACCTGACCGCTCGTGGAACAATGGACAACATTACAGGTACTCGGTAGGACAACGGAAATAAATTTTAACACTTCGGCTTTTCGTTTCTACATAGTTTACTATAAACAAGGAGTTGCATGCTTACAACCCTGTTACTCCCGTACCCATCAAGGTATAGGTATTTCCATTCACCTCGATATAGATATGTCCGTCGCGCAGGTACTTGCGGTATCTCGGCGCACCGTCCTGCGACACGTTCTCTATCGGCGTACGGCTGTCGAGCGTGAACGGACATATCCACAGCGGCATACCATTGGACAAGACCACATGCACCGTATAGACCGTCTCGGGCGACATATCCTGCGCATAGAAAACAGGCGCGGTAGCCCCCCGTATAGGCTCGCCATCGGCATACCACTGGAAAGACACCATCTCATAACCGCCGTTGTTCTCCGTGTTGCGGACAGCAAACACATTGTCCAACACCACCTCCACGACATTGCTCGACAAGTTGATATTGAACGAGCAGGTATCCACGTAGGCTTCGCACCACGACATATACGACAGCACCTGCGCATAGTAGCGCGAGGCATTGGCACGTATCGTACCCGGCTCAATACGCACCTGCATATCGGGCGTGCGTCCGTCATACACATACTCGTCCTGCCCCTGCACGATAATCTTCACGCTATCCACCCACTCGGAATGGCTCACATCGAACACCAAAGCATCTTCGCCGCACAACTCCGCGTTTTGCAGACTGACCATGGGGCGTTCCGCTCGCGTCAGATAGAGCGACACGATGCTGTCGCAACCCGTGCTGAGGGCGGGCAGCACCTTGCGGTGCATACGCGGCTCGGAGACATACTCATCCACAAACCAATACGTCCCCTCGGCACAGATGGTGTCGTACACATCCGTCATCAGAGGCTGTATCACATCGAGATGCAGCCACGTGGTGCTGTCGCAGCCCGTAACGAGGGATTTCTTCTCCTCCTTGTAGTCGCCTTTTGAGCGGCGCATAGTACCCGAACCCACAGGAAATTCTATCTCACCGCCACTGCACAAGTCTTCGTACTGGTGTACCTCAACAGGGCCTATGGCGGGGACATCGATAGTGAGCGTGGTGGAATCCTGGAACAGGGAATCGTTCACATACACCCCTGCCCACATCGAATAGGTCAGCGTACCGCCTTCGTCGGGCATCGGCACGAAGAAACCATCGTACATGGGTTTGTCTGTAACAGTACCGTCGGGCATCGTCCAGCGGCAGTGCTCTATCTGCAAATCGTAGCGGTGCTCCATCGTGCCCGAAGAGCGATGCAGCATACCGATATGGCTGGCATTCCTGACAAAGACACCGTTCTTGCAGTCTTTCGGCTGCCACTCGTACTGTATCTCTGCGATGGGCGTATGCGGCTTGGCGGATGCCTCGAAGACAAAACCACAGTCGGGATTGGTGGGATAGGTAACGTAGCAGATATAGTCGTTCTCGTCGGTTTCGTCAATATAGAATATACGCTCCGTACTCAAAGTATCTGTCTTATGAAGCGTGTCCAGGACATTGAACCACGCATAGTTGAACCCCGCAGGGGCTTCGAAGGACTGCGTCTCGGCATCTTCTCCCCAAGGGATGCCATCCACGTCGGTGCGCGAACAACGCAAGGTGAAATAGGCATAGCCGAAATGTCCGCTCTGGTCGCAATCGTAGGTAGTGAGGGTAATCAGCAACTCCTTGCCCACATATTGCTCCAAGTTGATACCGATGGTACGCCATTCCTGCCAGTGTATCACCTCGCGACCTGACACATGCGCCTCATGCCACAGCGCCTGCACCTCAGGGTCGTCCCACTCGGAGGAAGTGGGCGCATGGAAATCCACATCGGCACACTTCGTATCCACGGAATTGCCTTCGGTGTCGGTGACGGTAACCGTGAAACGAGGCTGGTCCGCCGCATTATGGTCTGGGTTCTCCAGCACGATAGCATACTTCAACAGCAAGAGCGCACTCATATCCGACTCCACCGTATAGCGGAAAGTCATCTCCTCATACTCGCTGCCCGTTCCCCAGTTGCCCAAACGCACCGAGCCATACTCGTCTTCAGGCACGGTATGCAAGCATATGACCTCGCCATTGGGCAAGACCGTGCGCGTGCGGGGATCGGTCTCCGCATGGTCGAAATGGGTGGTATGGCGGCTATATATACTGCTCGTGCCATCGTCCAAGCGGCTGGTGCCCGCAACGGTTCTGCCTTTTGAGGCATCCCACTTGCCATACTCAAACGTCACACCATACATATTCAAGGCATCGAAACAGTCGGTCTCGTAGAGATAGACGATAGGGAATATGGTATAGACCGTCTTGTCCGTACCATTCCTGCCGCATATCCAGAACTCATACGCCCCGTAAGGCACACCCTGCAAGACCAGAGAAGGAGTGCTGCTCTCTACCGATACGAACTCCTCTACCCCCTTGGGACGGTATAAAATCTCGTAACTGTCGGCACCTCCCGTCCAACTGACCGTAGAGGTATTGAGATACGTAGAGACATGTATATCTTCGGGATAACCCGTAGGACTCGCCTTTGCCAACTGGAAATTGTCGATGACCACCGAAGCCTGATTGTCTGCGGAATTGTCGCTGACCCATATGAAAAAGATACGTGTGTCGGTGGCATTCGCCAAGGCACGGGGAATACGAACCGTGGTCTGCACATGTTGCCAACTTGCCTCGTTGTTCAGGCGCGTGCTGCCGCCCATCAACGGAATGGCATAACTGACCCAAGACGGCTCTACCGCATTACCCAAGCACTTGATACTTGCGGCATCACGCCCCTCAAACACGACTTTCAGATAGCCCTTATCCCTATTGCCTATGCCGACCCAATCGAATGCAACATCGTAGTCGCCCATATCCAGACTGATATCCCGATAGGCAATCAACACATTGTTCGCCGCCGCATAGGTAGCACTCGTCCCACCGTCTCGCGACACATACAAACCCTTCTCGCCCGTGTAGGCATTTGCCGCCCCTATCACCCACGCATTCGGCGTGGTGATCATACCAATATTCGGATTGAGCACCCAATTGGCATTCTCGGCATCGTCCTCGAAATCGCAGAAATACGGCAAATCCGCCATACCGATAGCCGTCTGCGCCATACCATACACTGGCAAACACAGACCACAAAGCATCAGCACGATGCGATAGAAAGATGCTACAAAAGAAATCTGCTTTTTCATAACACATCAAAGTTTGTACAGTTACAAGCATTCCGTTTACTCATACGCCACTGCGCGGTCAGCCGCAGCCCCACCTCCATCGTATTGAAACAACCCGTTGTCCATACCGCATATTCCGCGTATGCCGCCAGGTACCAGTCGGTCTTTGGATTAGGCACAGACTTGAAACCATTGTGGTTGTCACGGCGACTAATCCGACCACCAAACTCGGCACACACGCGCAAATCAACAGATAGAGGACGATGATAGCGGATAGGAGGCAGATAAGCGGGGTCTTGGTCGCTGTCGGTGAGGATAGTACCATAGAAGATGTCGTATTGCCGCTCGCCCTCGTACTGCCACGTGCGCACCGCAGGCGCATACAACGCGGCAGAAAGTTTGGCTCCCGCCAAGAAATAGAAACGTCCCCACTCGCCACCCAGCATAAGCGGTATCTGCACCTGCACATTGCGAACCGTATCGCGGCGCATGCGGAACGTCTCTTTCAGATTGTAGTAAAAACCCTTGTCCGTATCCAATAAACCCTGCGTATAGGCGATGCTGTCGCAAGGATTGTTGACCATATGGGCATACTTCAACGTAAGTCCTGTTTGAAACAACAGGTGCTTGTACGCCATGCGGTAGCCTACACCCACACCCGCCATACCTGCCACACTGCTGCGCAGCGTAGGCTCGGTATCGTCTTGTGTCCGTATGGCTTTGCTCCACGGCAACTCGCAACCACCCGCTGCATCCACGGTCAGCACGACGCGATGCTCCACCTGCTCACGCACACTATACGAAGCCGCCACAGCACGTCCGTTTGCTAAAAGAGCAACCAGCACAACCAAAAGCACCGCTCTAACGAGAAATGTACTATCAGCAAATTGTGTAACACGCTTTTCCATAGGCTATTGGCACGCACAAACAGTAATTAAATATGAGATAGTTTAAACGTACGTCTAAACTGACTCACTTTTATTGGCGAAATCCTCTTCTCTGATTTCGCTCGTAAAATTACAAAAACGTCTTGAAATATGCAAGAAATTGCCTATCTTTTTTGTATTTTTCGTTGTTTTTCCATGTTTTATCGCATATACCACTTACTTTTTGTATATTTATTCCAATTATAATCCAGTAATCACGCAGGTAAAAAGGGTCAATAGCAAGCCGAATTTTATAGGCAAAAGTGAGTCAGTTTAGACGTAGGTTTAAACTATCTCACTTGCCACAAGACCACATGCCGAAAAAAACACCGGAAATGGCTTACGAATGGGTATGCGAGTGGGTTTTAGGCAACAACACGAAAAACAAAAATGAGACAGTTATGACCTACATTTTAATTAACACATTTCCCCATATTCCTACAACACAAATAGTATGGTACAGGCAGCGACTTGTCGGCTACTTGTCGGCGACTTGTCGGCTACTTGACGGCTACTTGTCGGCGACTTGTCGGCTACTTGACGGCTACTTGTCGGCTACGTAACCCGCAAGACAAGCACAGGAACAGCAGAAGAAAATGGGCATAACTACATTACCCATACCACAAACAAAGACGGTCAAAATCCACAGCATAATATACCACACGTATGGCAACACACATCACTTTATCGAAACAGTCGTTTATCAGACAGTATAAACACCTAATCTATCAAAGCAATACTATGAAACAAACATTGCTCCTTGTGGTTGCCCTCTTTCTCCCTCTGCTACTGCAAGCACAGAATGTCGCCATCACCGCGCCTTACTCCTTTGGATTCGAAGAACAGGAACAGGCAGAGTTGTCCAATTGGGTACTAAACCCTGGTGTATTAGGCGGGAAATGTACTGACCAATGGGTGGTGGGACAAGCCGTGAAAAGCGAAGGAAAGAACAGCCTATACATATCCTGCGACGGCGGAGCGAATGCAGCATTCGGCGTAGCCAACAACGTACAGTACGCATATCGCGACTTCACCATACCGCAAGGGCAGTACGACATATCATTCGACTACACCTGCTTAGGTAGTGCGGACGCCACGCTATATGCAGGCGTAGCACCCGCCGCAAACCTACCCCTATCTGCCACCAACACCTCATCTGCCGTCCCCGCCAGCGTGATGGCATGGTGCAAGACATTGGGCAAACTGAACGGCACCACGCTATGGAAGAACGTATCCATGAAGGTGAGTTCCAACGGTACAAGCACCTATCGGCTGTTCTTCGTATGGACCTCGTCGAATAGGGACTCCACTATCGTAACCCCCTTGGGCGGGTGTATCGACAACATACAGATATGCTCTGCCAACTGTGCAAAGCCCAAATCGGTGCGCGCGACAGCCACATGCGACTCTATCCTCGTGCAATGGGAAGGCACAAGCGAGAAATACGCCTTTGAATACCGCCGCAGAGGGCAGAGATGGTCCACACCCTCCACCTATCAACAAGAATGGTGCTACATAGAAAACGTAGACGAAGGACTATACGATTTCCGCGTGAGAGGCATCTGCAACGACACAGATACCAGCGCATACGCCTATCTCAACTCCTTTGTACTATTCTGCCCAGAGAAACACTGTATCAACTACGTGGATTTGAACGCCGAAGGTACTACCTGCTACTACGGCACATTCAACAATCCACGGCAGAACACAGGCGTGATAGACCAGGGCGTTGACCCACGCTACTACCGACACAGCGTGAACTGGGAACCCGATATGTACGACCCGCGCACCTGCAACCAACTGCCGACCATACCCCCAGGCGAATTAGCCAGCGTACGGCTCGGCAACTGGAACACAGGCGCAGAAGCCGAGGCGATAGAATACGAATACGTCGCAGACATTGAGAACGCCGCTATCCTACTGCTCAAATACGCCATCGTATTAGAAGACCCCGGACACGGCGCGAACGCCAATCCACGTTTCACGTTGGAGATATTAGGCGAAGACGGCACACTGCTCTCCCCCACCTGCGGTGCAGCAGACTTCTGGGCAGACGCCAACCGAGACGATGGCGGCTGGCACACCTGTACCAAAGCCCCAGGCTCGGGCGTTGTATCGTGGAAAGAATGGACCACCATCGGACTGAACTTAGCAGAACAAGGCGTGAAAACAGGCGACAGGCTGACCATCCGTCTTACCACCAAGGATTGCAACATGAGCGGACACTACGGATATGCCTACTTCACATTAGACTGCGCGGCAGCCAAACTGTATGGCACGAGTTGCGGCAACGAGTCGGCACTGTCGGTGGAAGCACCCGATGGCTTCCGCTACGAGTGGTACAACAAATACAACGAATTGGTGAGCACATCCAAAGAACTGTCCGTTGACCCTTCCGACACGACCACGTACCACTGTCGCCTGATCTACTTGGAGAACGAAGAGTGCGACTTCACGCTCTACTCGCAGGTGTTCCCCCGCTTCCCCATCGCCTCCTGCACCTACCGCTATGCACCCGCCGACTGCGAGAACCGTGTCTATTTCACCAATCGCAGCCATATAATGACCGTATTTGATGGCGACACCGTGCACCACTACGACGAGACCTGCGAGGACTACGAATGGCTATTCCCCAACGGCGAGGTGAGCGGCACGAAAAATCCGATGTACGTCTTTCCGCAAACAGGCGGCACATTCCCTGTCACCCTGCGGGCAAGCATCTCCAACGGGGCATGTATAGAAGATACGACGTTCTACGTGAGCGTCCCCGCCATAGGCGACACCGAGCATATCACGGACACGACTATATGCGACGGCGACTATATCGTATTCGGCAAATACACCGCCGCCCTACCTGGCACCTACCACGACTCCTTAGTCAGCATAGCAGGCTGCGACAGCGTGATGACCCTGCGGCTGGCAGTAAACCCCGTGGATATAACCTACCTGCCCGACACCACCGTATGCGCCGAGATACCATTCTGTATAGACGGCGAATGCTACAAGCACAGCACATCGGGCGACTTCGTACGCTTCCGCACCAATCAATACGGATGCGACAGCACGATATGGATGCACGTGACCGTGCTTGACTCCCTCCTGCCCACCGTCACCCTGACCGAACCCACGGAGACCATGGGGTCAGGAACAATCACCATAGGCGGCACAGGATTCGACTACTACTTCATGAACGGCACACGCTACGATGCCTCACAGACCTTGCTGACAGGATTTGACGGCGGCATATTCCACTTCCAGTTCTTCAACCACTTCGGCTGCTCCATAGAACGCTCCGACACGATGAACTTCGAATGTCTGCAAGTGCAACTCGGCGAACCCTCGTTCGTATGCGTGGATTACCGCGAGATGCTACTGCCCTACGTCATTGATTCGGGTATTCCCACCACCTACAACCTTGTATTCGACCCCGTAGCACAAGAGGCGGGCTTCATAGACCACATCGGACAGGCGTTCCAACTGCGCGACACCGCCCTCGTCATTCCACTGCCAGAGGGCGTGCAACCTGGCGTATACCACGCCACACTGACGCTACACAACCCTCTGCCCGACTGCGATGACCTTGTCTATGGCATAGAACTGCCCGTACACTTCTCCTCCACGCTGATATTCCAACGCTGGGACGACGTGCTATCGGTAAGGAACACCGAAAGCAACGGCGGATACACATTCAGCCAGTTCCAATGGCGCAAAAACGGAAAGCCTATCGAGGGTGCCACCCAGTCGTACTACTACGAGGCGGGCGGATTGGACTTGGACGCAGAATACCAAGTGGACATCATGACCGAGAACGGCACACATCTGAGCACCTGTGTATTCTCGCCCGTACCGTATCAGAAACCCCAGGAACAACCGCAGAAACGTGTGGAACAGCAGCGACTTGTCATCATCCGCAACGGCGTGAAATACAACGCACTCGGCATCCAAATGTAACACAGAAAAGCATAACGTCCTATGAAAAGACAATCCATATACCTCATCGGCTTGCTACTCAGCCTGCTACTCGGTATGCCAACCTACGCGGCACGTCAGCAAGCAGGCAAGAAATCCACCCCCAAGCCAGGCACAACCACCAACCCCGCACGCGTGCATGACATCCACCATATCGCCTTCTGGGGCGGCGCGGGCTATTCGGGGCTGCTGAACAACTACCCTGCTATCACAGGTGGAATAGGCTACACGGGCGATTTCTCCAACACATTTGTAGGCGGCGGAGGAGGACTGCTCGGCATAGGCTACGAATACAAATACAAACGGTTCCTGCTGTCCGTAGGCCCAGAATTCCGGCTATTTTCCTCACTCGACCGGCTTTCCCTATCCGCTCCCTACACCGCGCTGATGAGCGAATACAGACAGACGAAAAACTACTATTTCTCCGACATGCAGGAGAACCAGATTGTAGGACAACTGATGCTCCCCATCCTCTTTGGCGGTACATTCGATAAGGTGTATTTCAAGGCAGGCGCGAAAATAGGCTATACCCTGCTCGGCAATTACCACCAGCAAGGACGCCTGACCACCACCATCACCGACCCAGAAGCCTACGAACCCGACTGGGGAAACATACCTTCGCATGGCGCGGAAAGCGATATGCCATACGAGGCAAAGGGCAGAAACGCATTTGGCTTAGACGTAGCCGTATCCGCCGAAGTGGGGGTGAACTTAGACAAACTACTAAGCAAAGAATGGATGGATGCGAACGAGAAACGCGAGCGACCCATCCGCATGCGCATAGCACTCTTTGCCGACTACGGGCTACTCAGCATGGGCGTCTCCAAGCCCTCGCAAGCCTTTGCCTCCGCCTCGGAGAGCGCCATCACCACGACCTCACTGCACCAGTCCGAATGGGCTACGGGCAGGCTCAACAGTCTCTTGGTGGGCGTGAAATTCACCGCTATGCTGCAGATGAACAAAGAGAAGAAACTCGTGAAGCAGAACCCAACGCTCCACATCTACACCACCGACCAAGAGACGGGCAAGGCATTGGGAAACTGCCAACTGTCCATCGCACAAGAGGGCTCGAAGAAGAAACCCCGCAAGCGCACGACCAACGCCAAAGGATTTACCAAGATGGGCTTGGCAGAAGGCGTGTATAAAATCCATGCCACCCACGGCGGCTATCTCCCGAGCGACACGGTACGGATGCAACACACAGAAGACGCAGAGCGCGTAGACATCGCCCTACGTCCGATACCCGTCTATCATATCTGCCTGCAAGACAGCAAGACCAACGCCTACGTGGCAGCCGACCTGCGCTTCACGACAGCAGACAGCGAACGACACATCGCCCACATAAAGACAGATACCCTGAGCGGGGCGCAAAAAGTGGCACTCCCTGTCGGGCACACCTACCGCCTGCGTATCGAAGCAGAGGGCTACTATCCCTGCGACACTATCATCGCAGACCTTGCCGCACGCGACACTGTGCGCATGCAAGCCGTGAAACGCAGTATCATCCTGCGCAATATCTACTTTGCCACCAACGAGACCACTATCCTGCCGACCTCCGAAGCAGGACTGCAAGACCTCTACACCCTGTTGGTGGAAAATCCTGAGATACGCATCCGTCTCGTAGGACATACCGACAACGTGGGCAACGACCGAGACAACCAGATACTCTCGGAAGGACGTGCCAACAGCGTGAAACAAAGCATGGTAGAACGCGGCATAGACCCCGCGCGTATCGACACCGAAGGACGGGGCAAACGCGAACCGATTGCCACCAACCTCACCGAGGAAGGGCGTGCAGAGAACCGCCGCGTGGAACTGATCATCATCCGCAACGAACCATGAAATACGACTATCGACCATATCTCCTTGTAGGACTGCTGCTATGCGGGCTGTCCGCCTACGCGCAGCGTCCTGTCTACACCTGCGACTTTGAGGACGCCGCGGAGCGCGGACAATGGGTGCTGAATAAAGCCAAAGACCAGCAGACAGAACAAAGTCTGGAAAACAAATGGTTCATCGGGCAGCCAGGACACTTTGCCCCCACAGGGACGAACGGACTGTATATATCCTCCGAAACAGACGGCGCGCATGCCGTCTATACGGCAAACACCACGATGTTTGTGGCTGCCGCACGCGAGATGCCTGCCGACCTGCCTGAGGGGCAATACAACCTCTATTTCGACTGGCAGTGCAATGGCAAGGCAAACACGGGCGAAGGTCTGTATGTATGCTGGGTGCCTGCTGACAGAAACACCTTCGGGGCGTCAGGCGTGGCTGGACGTCCGCAATGGATTACCGACTACCAGATAGGCGAAACCCTGTATGCGAACAAGGGCACGTGGAATGTGGGGAAAGCCACCATACAACACGATGGCACACCGCACAAATTGGTCTTCATGTGGTTCTGCGCAAAAGGCAATGTCGTGCCGCCTTCTGCCTGTGTGGACAATATCGAACTGCGCCCCGTACCCGAGACGGAATGCCCTGTGCCTACCAAAATCAGCCATACCATCACCAACGACAGCGTCATCCTCACATGGCGCGGCGATGCGGAACGATACGACATAAAGTGCTACGACTATGCCGCCGACCGATGGCACGTCTTTACCGACCTCAGCACCCGCAGTTGCACGATTCCTAATGTGGAGGAAGGCATGCAGACCTTCATCTTCCGCGCGCACTGCAACGACACCACCGCCAGCGACTACGTGCAGTACACACAGTTTATCTACCACAAAGGCAAACGCTGTATCGACTATATGGACCTGACCGACAGGAACTGCTACACAGGACCCTATGCAAACCCGTTTGCTGCACGTGGGAAAGTGGATTTCGGCTATGATAACATCAGCAGCCGCCACACGCTCCACTACGCTCCCAACGAATACGACCCGCGCACCAACTCGCAACTGCGCACCTACCCCGAAGGATACATCTGCTCCGTGCGCTTAGGCTGGGTAGGAAACGGTACAGAGGGGTCCGGCAATGGACAGGCACATGGCGTGGAGTTCACCTATAAAATCACCGACGAGACCACTTCTATCCTGAAAATCAAGTATGCCATGGTGCTGACCCTACCGCACGATAGTATCAAGCAAAACCCTACCTTTGAATTGGACGTACGCCACAACGGGAAAAGGATAGAAAATAGTTGCGGATACGTGAAATACTACGCTGGTGATGGCGGTGCCGCCAACGGTTGGCGCGAAGGTGCTAACATAAATTCGCTACAATGGGTGTGGCACGACTGGACCGAGTTTGCCATCAACCTGCGCGATTACGTGGGGCAGACGCTCACTGTACGTCTTGCCACCACCGACTGCGAGCCTTCTGCGCATGCGGGCTACACCTATTTCGTATTAGACTGCGAATCGGGCGAGATGTCTGGACTCAACTGCGGCGAGGACAATCCCACTACCACCTTCCAAGCACCCGATGGCTTCGACTACGTATGGTATCCCGCCGCCAATCCCATGGACACCATCGGGCGTGAGCAGACATTCGAAATCGCACCTATGGATACCACGGTATATAACGTGAATGTCATCAACAAGAATAACCACGACTGCTGGTACACGCTCACCGCATGCGGCATGCCGCGTATTCCCAAACCTGTGCTGAAATCAAGCGACGCGCAAGCCATCCGCTGCGAGAACGTCGTCACCTTCCGCCACGACTCACACGTGCTGCGGCAAAATATGGAAAACCACACCTTCTACCGCTCCGACGAGCCTATCACCTCACTGACCTGGGATTTTGGCGACGGAACAGTAATCCAATCGCTCAACAAAGAGATTAAGCACACCTATCCCAACACAGGGGGACACTACGACCTGATACTCACCGCAGGCATCAGCGGCGATGCGTGCACCGTCTCCGACACCATCCCCATTGACCTGCCCGACCTGTCTTCCCCCACCACACAATTGGACGAGCACGCCTGCCGCGGAGATTATCCCTTCGGCTACTACTACGGCGGTACGACATTCTACGAAAACGCCGACTCGGTATTCACCTTTATCTCCACGCGCACAGGTTGCGACAGCCTGTGCCACCTGCGGCTGACCTTCCACGACCCAGGACCGTACCCAGTTGCCGATACCATCTGCGAGGGGCAGACCTATGCCTTCTTCGACCGTCTGCTCACCACAACCACCGCACTCGACACCACCGTAGCAGGCACATGGGGCTGCGACAGCATCGTCTCGCTATCGCTGTTTGTAGACCCCACGCTACGTATAGACCTCCCCGACACGGTGCGGCTTTGCCCCGAAGACGAACTGCTGCATATTCCGTATGCCATACAGGACGGACGTATGGAGGCTGTCGCGCTACATTTCAGCAAAGAGGTGGCAGAGGCAGGTTTCGACACGCTATACACCTTCTCTGTGGGCGAACCCATCGTGATAGACCTGCCGCGCGACCTGCCACCCAACCGCTATCCCGCACGGCTCGGCTATCTCACACCGCGCTGCGAGGCATCTGCCGACTCCGTATGCATAGAGATAGGCTATTCCGCCTCTATCATCCACCAGAACAGCGGCATCCTCGCCCTGACCAATGCGGACTACAACGGAGGCTATACCTTTACTACCTATCAGTGGTACCGGGACGGCGAACCTATCGCAGGTGCCAATAGCCCCCACCTCGCTATGACGGATGCCGACCTCGGGCATTCCTACGCCATAGAGGTAGTGCGTGAGAGCGATGGCGTTCGGCTGAGAACCTGCCCCGTCATCTATGGCACTACGGCACTCCCCCAAACGACTATACAAGACAACGATTTCCCCTTGCAAATCTACTCCGTCTTAGGCATACACCTCGGCGAATGCACCGACGCCGCCCAACTACACACCCTGCCCACAGGCATCTATCTTCTGAGCAATGAAAGAAAGACATTCAAAATCATACGCTAAGACCGCCCTGCTCCTGCTCTGTCTGTGTATGCCGCTCGCTGCGCAGGCACAAGGATACAGCACCGCCTCCAACAAGGTGCGTCATTTTGTGGGCCTGCAAGCCCGTGTGGGCGAAGCGAACAGCGTGCAGACTACCAAGCAACGCCTCGTGCAGAACAAGGCGGGTGCGGCAGCGAGTCTCGGTTTTGTCTATGAGTTGTCTTTCCGCCATTGGCTGTTCGGCATCGGCTTGGACGGCACCTACCACCACCTAAACGACTATATCCCTTCGTTCACCGACGCTTTCTCCCGCACCGACCGCAATGGTGAGAACGTCCGCTACGAATATGTGTATAATCGCTATGCCCAGCAAAACCACGTGGCGATGCTTTCGATTCCTATCCACATAGGGTACGATATAGGGCAATGGGCGTATCTCCTCGTCGGTGGACAAATCGCGCTGCCACTATGGTCGCAGTATGAGGTCGGCACGAATCTCTATACACAAGGCATCTACCCTTGGAGCATCGAACCCATTCGCTCCGAAGGCGAGAACGATTTTTCCTACTTGGGCTACTACCCCGACCAATCGCTCTCCTACCGCGCTACCTACGCCGACTATCTCCGCGCGGGCGTGTCGCTCGAAGCAGGCGGCTACCTCCCCATCGCCAAGCCCGATATTCGACTGCGTTTGGGTGCGTATGCCCGTTTTGACTGGCGCATAGGCGACAACCCCCGTCATCCCCTTGCCGACTACACCGCTGTGGATACCCAGCCCGCCACGCAGTCGCAAGAAAACCTGTTGCAGACACTTTCTTTCCATGCGCTGACGACCTCCTCTGCCTACGCCGCCCTGCCGCTCAATATGGAGGTGGGTATTCGCCTGACCTGCCTCTTTGATGCTACGATTGAACCGAAAATATGCCATTGTATGAACTTCTAATGGGAATGCCACACAAGACTGGATTATAAAACATAAACTGTTTGTTGAACTTAAATGCAATTACTTTGAAGTCCGAGCACTTCTTTTATCGAAACGTTCCCTTCTTTTCCTTCTGTGCCAACAGAAGAAAAGAAGCAAAAGAAGAACTCGCCGCTGTGCTCCGTTCGTGAAAAATCATCATCTCAATGACTAAAAGCACATAACGCCTCGCTGCGCTCGTTGGACGATGTGCTTTCTTAACGCCATTTTCGATGCGATTTTTTAGCACTCGCTCCCGCAAGGCGGCTGCACCGCAGGCACAAGACAGCCTTGCGGCTGTATGCAGAAAAGTATAGAGGCGATACAATCGTATAGGTATTTCCGCCTGCGCTCTATTCAACCAACAGGTTATTTTAATCAACCAATACATATTAACCCTCTAAATTCATCACGCTTATGAGAAAGAGATTACTCTCCATGCTGCTCGGCTGCCTTGTCGTTGCCACAGCATTCGCAGGCAAGGAAGATTCCTATGTCCTGTACGAGGGGTTTGAAAGCGGCACTATTCCCGCTGACTGGGACGTGGAGTTTGCCACTGAGTACCAACAACCCTGGGTAGTTGAAGCGAGCGCCGATGCCGCCTACCCCATTGGTTCGTATGCGGGCGGCTACCACTTGGCCTTGCGCAACACCACTTCGCAAACGCAACACTACGTTACGCGTTTGATATCTCCTGTTTTTGACATCTCCGCTACTTTCCAACCAATCTTGGTATTCTCTCATGCGCAACCTCAGCGCACAGGCGACGTGGATGTATTGCGGGTGTATTATCGCACCTCTCCCATGGGGCGCTGGGTGAAAATCGGCGAATATGCCAACCGCGTGAGTGCCTGGCAGACCGACACCATCGAACTGACGGCTCCTTGCGAGACCTACCAGTTAGCCTTTGAGGGGGCGGACAACTTCGGACGGGGTATCGTGTTGGACGACATCATCGTGCGTCCCACGCCCACCTGCGACGACCCCGCCAACATCATGGCAGACGGCCTGTCCACCAACTCCGTTACCCTGCGCTGGAACGGCTCGTTGGATACCGATAGTTTCCATGTGGTGCTATCCACTGTCCAGCAGACCGACCCCGAGCAACCTACGGAAATCGTACGCGACGAGTATGTACAGGACTTCTCGTGGCAGGCAACCAACCTCACACAGAACACCACCTACTACGCATATATCCAGGCGCACTGCAATCTGTCGCAATCGGAATGGGTGGAATACAGGTTCACCACCAAGAACTTGGTTACTTTGCCCTACTTGCAGACCTTCAACCTCAACTATGCGGCAGGAACGGTCAGCCACATCGCATATTGGTCATATGGCACAAGTATCCAGAGGGAGAACGGCAGTATGGAGTATATGCCCTTCGTGAACACAAATACCAAAGAGAGCAGTTTAGGCAGTTACTCCTGCTCGCGCACCACTTGTCTGGTATTCACGGGCTATCGCGATATCGACACCCCTATCCCCGCGGGACACTTTGTCTATACCGCCACCCCAGAGATAGGCATAGACGACATACGTCAAGTGCAACTGCGCTTCTGGGGCAGTTGTGAGCAGTATGTAGGCGACGAGTATGCAAGCGGTCTTATCGTGGGCGTAATGGACGACCCGTCCGATTTCTCCACCTTTGTTCCTGTGGACACGGTGTATATCGACGAACCGAAATCCTTCCAGCGTTTCACCGTCTATTTCGATACCTACCAAGGCACAGGCAAATACATCGGCTTTGCCTCCAACTTCCAGGAGAAAGACAATATCTTCTACTTGGACGACGTGGAAATCAAGCCCTACGACGGTATCAAAGAGATTATCAACGTGCGTGTGGAGAACTACGGCGGTGCGTCATTCACGCTCAATGCCAACGCCAATGGCAACCAACGTATGCAACTCATTGTCGCTGCCGACAACACCGACCCGAAGACAGGCAAGGTATTCTTAGACCCCACCTCGCTTTCGGCTGACCAAATCTTGGTGAACACCGAGATTGCAGCAAGCCAGCTGCCCTATACAGTGCAGTTGCCTGAGGGCGGTCGCTTCGTGCAGGTGTATCTGCGCGCTACCGATGGCACGAAGCAGGGCGATTTCTCGCTGCCCTTGAAGGTACTTGTGCCTATGGTGCTCAAAGACTTGCCGTTCTCGACGGATTTCACAGAGGAAGATAAAAACAAATGGTCTCTCCAAGAACTCTCCAATTTCACATCGAACACAAATACGACCCGTTTCCCATTCTGTGTAATAACCAATGTAGATAACTCTTGCGGTTCAAATAATCTCCCCTTTATTTACACGAAGGACAAAATAACAAGTTGCACGCTCGAAAAAGAAATGCAAATAGCGGGAAGTACTGTCCTTTGCAAACAATCCACTGGCGATTATATTGCGTTTCCTGCACTTGGTAACAACAAAGATGCACTGCTGTCGTTCTATATGGCTCGCTATTCATCTACTGTTCCCAACACATCCCGTGTGGCTATTGGTATGATGACCGATCCGTTCAACCCGTTCACTTTCGACACCATTACCACCGTAGAGACCAACGATGTCATCTATCGCCCGTTCTATATTTCATTGGCAGATTACAAAGGTGAAGGCATATTCCCTGCTATTATGGCAGTTGATGCAGATGCACATTTTATGACTTCCTCCACCAGTGGCTCGGGAGGTAATTATGAGACACATGCCACTTCCAAACAATACATCAAGAATGTACAAATTCTGTCTTCGGGAGCATGCTGTTCTGCCACAGAACACAAGTTTGAGTTAGAACCCACCAAAGCCACCCTCACGTGGAATAGTTTGGGTATGAGCAAATGGCTTGTCTCGCTCTATGCAGATGCCGAGATGAATACGACCCTTGTGAGTGAGTCGGTCACCACCAATCGCTATGTATTCGACAATCTCACGCCGCATACCACGTATTATTACAGCGTACAGACCGACTGCGAGGGTACGCTTATGCCCCTTGACTTATACTCTTTCACCACAGAATGCTACCCCGCTGAACCGTTGCCCTACATAGAGAACTTTGAGAGTTGGACAGGCGGCGGATCGAATCCTCTGCCAGAGCCATTGTGCTGGACGATGGAGCGCGTTACGTATTCAGACTCTCATAGCAATACAAGTAGTTATTACCCCTACATTGCTCTCAAAAGCCAATATGCAAACAACGCACATAGTGGAGACAAATGCTTCTACTTCAGTTCCTTCAACACGTCTTCTGCGCCTGAAATTCTGTATGTGGCACTTCCGCAGATGGCGGATGATTTAACGAAGTTGGAACTGACATTCTACGCAAAACCATCGGGAATTTCCTATGTAGGCGACACCTTATTTGTAGGCGTGATGACCGACCCTGCCGACCTTTCGACATTCGACACCGTTGCTACTTGCCGTATGGCAACCACGGAATACGAAGAGCATATCGTGCGCCTGAACAACTACAAAGGCACAGGCAAGCACCTTGCTTTCGCCTTGGCAAAGGGCAAACGCACGCGTACCATCTATTTAGACGACATCAAGGTGGATTATCTCTCCGACTGCGAGAAGATACAGAATGTCAGCCCACGAGGCACGACAGAGTCGAGCGTGAATGTCTATTGGCAGAAAGGTGATGCCACCCAATGGGAAGTGCTCCTTGCCACGGAAAACAACTTGACCTTGGGTTCTACCGTAGAGGTGGATGGCAAGAAAGTGCTGTCCATCACTCCTACTACCACGATGCCTACTCTTATCACGGGCTGCCCCGAACCTAACACCACCTACTACCTCTATGTACGCAGTATCTGCGACGAGAACAACAAAGGCGACTGGTCGCAACCTGTTTCCTTCAAGACCACCTGTCTGCCGCAAAGCATAGAAGATGCCTTGGTGATTGATTTTAGCAACGCGGACGAACTCGACTGTTGGACAGTAGGCGTACGCGAAGGTACAACCAATGCACCCTCACGCAATGCCAAAGGCTATCTCTATATGTTCAATACGGATAAATCGGATGGTGCGTATGCCATTATGCCGCCGATAGATATTGATAGCATCACCCGTCTGCAAGTCAGTTTCGATGCCCACGGTGGTAATGATATGAAATACTTACGCGAACTGACCGTCGGTGTCATATCCAATCCATCCGACCTTTCCACGTTCACGGCTATCACCACTTTGTCGCTCAATCGTGTATCGGCAACAAACGACGCTACCAACCAAGGTTTCGACGAAGCCGCACGCTATACCGTACGTTTCAACGGCTATACGGGCGATTACAACGGCGACTATGGCAAACAGATTATGTTCCTGTCCGAGTCGGGCGATAAGTACAATTATATCTATATCGACAATATCAAGATAGATACTATCGGTGCTTGTATGGAGCCTGTCACCGTTCGTGCTACGGAAATCAACGCCAACGATATTACCCTCGTGTGGGACGACCTCCACGGCGACTATCAAGTGCAAATCTTAGACGCAGCGGGCGAAACGGTTATCCAAGACATTCCCGTCATAGGCAAGTCCACCGTACGCATCGAGGGCTTGGAGAGGCTGACCAACTACCAGGTACAGGTACGGCAACTATGCAGCGAGGAAGATATGTCCATCTGGTCGAACCGCATTACCGTTCGCACGGCTTGCCCCAGTGTATTCAATAGTCCTTATACCGAAGACTTTGAAGCATACCGCTCGGTGGCTGGCTCATACCCCGACTGCTGGGAGTTCTTCACCTCGTCCACTGCCACAACGCAATCCTCGTTGCCTGGTGTATATAGCAGCGCCAAGAAAGACGGCAAGAACGGTTTGCACCTATACCGTACTACCGCCCACTACTCCTATGCGGTGTTGCCCAAGATGGCTATGCCAATGGCGCAGACCATGGTATCGTTCGACTGGCGCAATAGCAGTACGAAAAATGCCGCGTATATGATGGTCGGCGTGGCTACCGACATCACCTCCGTAGAGGGTATCGACACTACGTTCACGCTCATCGACAGCCTCTATGCGCCCAAGTATGCTGCGCCCGACAATGTATGGCAATACTACTCCAAGACATTCGACGAATATAAGGGTGCAGAGGGCTATGTTGTCTTTATTGCCCCTGTGGCAGATAAATCGGCAAACGACGGCTGTATCTACATCGACAATATCTACATAGAGCAGGCGCCTACCTGCTACCGTCCTATCAACTTGGAGGCAACGACTGCCACCAACTCGTCCGTCACACTGCAATGGACACCGTTCGGCAAAGAAAAAGCGTGGGACATTGCCTATGTGCCTACGGGCGGAAAGATAGAGGATGCCTCTATCATTACCGTGGACACATTCTGCTCCCCTGTTCCTAACCTTGCCCACTCCACCACCTACGATTTCTACGTACGTGCCAACTGCGGTGAGGGCGATGTCAGCGAATGGAGCAGTCCAATATCCTTCACTACGGTTTACCTGGTTGCGTTAGCCGATGCTTCGTGGAACTTCGACGATGTCAATACGCAGCACGCCAGCCCGCTCAACGCATCAACAAAGATCGAGAATGGCTGGATTGTAGGCAACCCCTTGTCGCCTACCTCTGCGGGTAATATGCCTTACAACAAGAAAAATACCTATTGGAGTCCCTCTAATACGCGCAATGCACACTATGCACTGTCCGATAGTTGTGCCCTCATCATCGGTACTTCTACGGCTTCCACCAATGGTGCATATGCCGTGCTGCCCGAGGTCAACGCCAACCTCGACAACCTGCAAATTCGTTTCAGCGGACGTGCTATACATGCCACAGGTAGTAAAGTAAGCAATACCGACTCTACCTATTACACTACCTACGTAAGCGGCAACTATGCTCATAGCATCAATGTGGGAACAATGACCGACCCATACGACCCATCTACTTTCGAGCCTCAGTACCGTCACACCTTTACGAAGGTGACCGATGCAAAGACCATCGTGGATGGTGGTTATTGGGAAGAGGTCATCGTACCGCTCTATGGTGCAGCAGGCAAATATATTGCGTTCAAGTCCGACTCAGCACAGAACATCGTATATATTGACGATGTCATCGTAGAGGAAGAGACCCTATGTGCCATTCCTACCCGATTGCGCATGGACGATCTCACGTTCAACCATGTATCGTTCTCGTGGACGTCTTCTAAGCAAGAGTGGGAGGTGCAACTCTATCGTAATAGCGATAATGCCCTGATAGCCCAAGAAACTGTCAAGGAGCAGAAATGGGCGACTGAGATTCTGGAACCCCTCACCGACTATACTTTCGCCGTGCGTGCCATCTGCACTGTGGGCGACACGTCGGCTTGGGTTAACTATGCTTTCTCCACGCCTTGTGCGCCCTTTGAGCAAGAAGAGTTTGTATTTAACTTTGAGGACAACCTCTATACCTATGTTACAAAGTGTGATCTGCCTGGATGTTGGGACGGAGGACAATTGGTGAAACAAAGTGCGACTACCCATACCAATATGCCCAAGGCGATAGCCAACGACAAATCGTACCAATACTCGCGCAATATCACCGATCCTGTCACCGACGGAAGAGCGTTGCGGCTGTACAACACCACTACATACTACAACTCGTATGTGGTGCTACCCGAACTGAATGCCGACCTCGATAGCGTCAGCCTTCATTTCTGGGCACGTGCTGCCTATTTCTACCCAGCCACGGCGAACAACGTCAACAATCGTAACCGCTTGTATCAGGTCAACAACAAGTACCAGCGTTCTATTGTTATCGGTGCGATAGCCGACATCGACGATTGGAATACCTTTGTGCCGATAGACACCTTTACCTATTCGAAATCGTTCTCTTCCACCAATGTATATACCCGCGATGATGAGTCGGGCAACGACTTCTGGGAAGAAGTGCTTATCCCGCTCAAGGAATATGCAGGCAAGGGACGTATCGCGATTTTCTATCCAAGCAACGGTAATGCCTCCACGTTCTGTATCGACGATATGGACATCGTGAAAGGCGATTTCTGCGCGGCGGCTACCAACCTGCGTGCCCTCAATATCTCTGCCTATGCGGCAGACTTGGCATGGAACACCGCGGGCAAGGATAGCGTGCGGCTGCAACTGGCTTTCACCGACATGTTTGAGGAGAAAGACATCGTACTCGACACGACGCTTGTGGATAGCAAGGGACGCCTGCACGTGGAGAACCTGCTGGCAGGACGCGACTACTATTTCCGCGTGCAGCATTTCTGCGGCGAGGAAGAGACGGCAGACTGGGCTACCAGTGCCAAATTTGTAACGGCGTACGACCTACGTTTCTTCCAGAACTTCTCGATAACGCGCACTTATCCCGAGGATTGGCAACGCGGAACAGGTACCCCCGCAGAGGTGTTCAGCGGTGAGAAAGCGGTGAACATAGTCAGCGAGGACATCACGGCTAACTGGAGACGCTATGCAGGCACTACCATCATTGCCAACAACGAGATAATTGCAGAGACCTCGTATAGCACCAGTGCATCCAACAACCAGTGGTTGCTCACGCCTGTCATCGATATGACGCAGGTCAAGACCGACAAGCCGCTGATGCTCTCCTTCCGTTTGGGTCTGTCCAACCAGAACGATGGTATGCCCAACGAGACGGGCGAGGGCGACAAGTTCATCCTGGCGGTCAGCGAGGACGATGGTGCTACGTGGAAGGCACATACCTATTGGTCGGACGCAGCGGACGACCATGCGGCGTATTCCTATGCCGCCATTCCATATCGCGGACAGTTGTACTATATCGATGTCACGGCGTATGCGGGCAAGCGTGTACGTTTCGCCTTCATCAACTCTTCTGTCAATACAGGCTCGCGCAACTACATCCGTTTGGCAACCGTTTCGCTCAACTACACCGAACAACAGGAGTACCGCGCGGCTATCTGCCAGTGGAACGACTACAAGGATACGTATTTCAGCATCGATGCCGACGACCTTGTCGTAGATGCCACCACGGAATACACCTTCTTCGAGCAAGCCGTGCGCAACGGGCAGACGGATACCTACGTCAAGATGCTGCTCACGGTCAACAAAGGGGTAGAAAGCATTACGAACGACACCATCTGCGAGGGTGGCGACTATATGGCTAACAACTTCGTGATTCAGAACGTGGGTGTTTCGCAGACCTACAAGCAGAAACTCACAGGTTTCAACGCCTGCGACTCTGTTTCCACGCTGCAACTCTATGTGCGTCCTCGCATCCGCACGGAGGTACGGGAAACCCGTTGTCAGGGCGACTACTGCGAGTTCAACGGTGTGAAGTACTATACCAGCACCATCCATACCGACACCTTGTCTTCTGTGCAGACGGGCTGCGACTCTATCGTCACGCTCTACCTCACGGTGAATGCCATCCTGAGCGGCGAGGAAGAAGCGCATCTCTGCCCTGGGCAAAGCGTTGCGTTCGGCAAGTTCGGCAACATCTCCGAGGCGGGCGAGTATGTCGATACGCTCACCACGGCGCTCCGCTGCGACAGTGTGGCTACGCTCCGCGTCTATACCCACCCCGCAGAATCGTCCACCAAGCGTGCGGCTATCTGCCAGGGTGAGAAATACATCGACGATGTATGGAATGGTGTAAGCAAAGCGGGCGACTATCCTTCCAAGCAGACTACCATATGGGGCTGCGACTCTATCGTCACGCTCCATCTCCTTGTCGCCGATGCGTCGCTCACGCTCACCGACACCATCAGCCCTGCGCAACTGCCTTACGTGCTGAACGATACGGAACTGCTTCCCGAAGGCACTGCCGAGGGTACGTATACCCGCACCGTATCGCTCACCTGCGGCGAGGCTGTCATCACCATCACTGTCGGCGAACCGTTGTCCGTACCGTCTGTCTTTGTCAATAGCCTTGCGCTGACGCCCAACCCCGTCCATGCCAACGCGCCTATCCGCGTGATGGGTAGTTTTGCATCGGATGCCAGCCTGGATGTCATTGCCTCTACGGGCGAATGCATCTACCATAGCAGCCGTCTGGGCTCACCTATCGTGATACCAGGCATACCTGCAACGGGTGTGTATATCGTCACCGTCACGAGCAACGGACAGGTGTACCAGTCGAAACTGATTGTGCTCTAATGGTGCTTAACAGGGAATAGGGCGGCACGCATCCACTGCCTTGTCTGCCCTATTCCCATAGCAAATCCTTTCGCTTATTTCAAGCGGCTGCCCCCTTCATCCGGCAGCCGCTTGTTTATTCCCGTGCAACCTATGTTCCTACTTCGACAAATCCCCGCCCCCAAACCCGCTCCCGCCTACCTCATGTGCCTCCCAAAACCCTCACCACACACCCCCCCAAAAGCCTCATCCCCTCTCGCCAAAACCCTCCCCGCCAGCCCTCCTATACCCACTATTCATATATTAAATACTGTTAAAAAAATCATCTCCCCGCACATAACCCATTCTGTCCGTGCAAACTCCGCTCTATTTGCCTCTTTTCCGCCTTTCTCCACCCCTCTTCCACCCTATACCCTGCGTTTCATATCACCTCAACATAGCATCATAACCCACTATTTATCTGTTATTTACAAATCAGTCCACCCTCTCGTTATCCCCTCCATTCCCTTCCTGTCCCCCTCCCGTTTCGAGCCATTTCCCTGTCAATTGTCTGTCTTTATCGTAACATTATCGTAACATCATCGTAACATCATCGCAACATCATCGCAACATCATCGCAACATCATCGCAACATAAAGCCCCTACAAAGCCCTCATCACAAGGAAACCACCCCATTAACAAACTATCACAAATAAGCCCTATATTTTTCATATTTTTAACAACTCCATTTCAAACCGCACACCAATTTTCCGTGTACCCTAATAAACACCTATCACCACACCCGAGCACCCGTTGAATTTCATTCGACTTTTCTCCCGCTCGGCATAGCCAATAAATTTGCTCTGCACTCGCTTAATCGAAACGTTCCTTTTTACGGTGCTTTCCTGCAAAAAATCGTGTCTGCTTGCGTATTTCGTTTTTTTGTTGTACCTTTGCAGTCGAAACGTAAGCGATGTTTCCCGCCGTTTGCGGTATGCCACTAACCCCATTGCCCTTGCCTTGCTGTCGGAAAATAGGATTGCTCGTTGTGTTGCTGTGGTGCAGCATCGGTTGCGCGTTTGGCGATGCGCATAGCGAGCCCTACCCCCACGAGAACGTGCTGACCTTGCGCTATGGCGGCATGTGGCAGCAGGATATGTACCTCAGTCCTTTGCTCTACGCGGGTATGGAGGTGGGAATCAGCAATGAATGGTGGCAGGCGTTTCGCCGCGCGGAGCGGTGGGCGCACGTGGGCAAGGTAGATGCCACCTTTGGCTGGGCAACCAATGCCCTTGGGATGAACCGTATCTACGGCTTGGATATCGAAGCGGGTTGGGGTGCATACTACCGCTGGGATTTCCACACGCCGAAGCGCGAAGAGCATGCTTTTCAGATACTGTTAGGACCTTACCTTGGCGTAGAATTTGCACCCCGCACCATCCTCAACCACGTGAACAAACCGTATAGTATGGATGCCGCAGTAGAGTTGCAAGCCTTGGCGGGACTGCGCTACACCTTTACCGCCCGCCGTACCGCCTACCGTCTGTCCTATCTCTTGCGCACCAATCTGATAGGTATCGATTATATGCCCGACTACTGGCAGTCCTACTACGAAATCACCGAGGGTGTGATGGGTGACCTCCGCTGTGCAGGGCTATGGAACCGACGCTACTTGCAGCACGAACTGACCTTGGACATCGCTTGTCCACGCGCCACGTGGCGCATCGGTATCCGCCACGAATACACCGAGTACCGCCAGCAGGAGATGGGCGGACAGCGGGAGCAGGTAGCCGTTGTGGTCGGCACGGTCTTTCGCTATGGCGTGCGGGGAGGCACGGCAAATCCATGGCTTTGAGTATGTATAAACACATTGTCCGACATATCGCATTCTGTCTTGCTCTCGCCCTATGGAGCGGCGCAGGCTGCACCCACCGTTTCGATGGGCAGCCGAATACCCCTGTGGGCAACGTGGAGGCACTGTGGCGTATTATCGACGAGAAATACTGCTTTGTGGATGAGAAAGGCGTGGACTGGGAGTCGGTGCGCGCCCCCTATGTCGCCCGTGCGCAAGCCATTCCTACCGATGCGGACGATGCCCATTTGCAACTCTTCGACCTGCTTGCCGAGATGGTGAACCTCTTGCACGACGGGCATGTGAATATCTACACGCCCTTTGCCATCTCCTCTTCCGCCGCTTGGTATGAGGGCTATCCCCAGTGCTACGACCGAGACCGTCAGCGTCCCTACCTTGCCAACGCCCGCTACGTGGCAGGTATGTACTACACCACTTTTGCGCAAGACAGCATCGGCTATATCTACTACCCCTCGTTCCAATCGTCTTTCGGGTCGGGCAACCTCTACTATATCCTCTCCTCTTTCAAGGACTGCAAGGGACTCATTCTTGACCTGCGCCAGAACGGAGGCGGCTCCTTGGAATACGCCTATCGCCTCGCGGCGATGTTCACTACACGAGACACCCTTGTTGGCTATTGGCAGCACAAGAACGGTGCGGCGCACGATGCCTATTCCCGCCAAGAGCCGCTCTATGTCCGTGCCGAGGACAGTCCCAACAAATGGTTGCGTCCGACTGTAGTCTTGCAGGATCGACATTCCTATTCGGCTACCAATACTTTCCTCAATGCCATGCGCTATATGCCCAATGTACTGCTTTTGGGCGGCGTGAGCGGCGGAGGAGGCGGTATGCCTATGAGTTATGAACTGCCCAATGGCTGGCTCGTACGTTTCTCTACCGTGAAGATGTACGATGCCGCGGGCAAGTCCATCGAGGAAGGTATCCGTCCACATGTCTTAGACTCTTTAGTCAGCGACCAACAAGACGACCTGATAGAACATGCTCTTCAACTGATTCATCGTGTGTATGAAAAACCCTGACATCATAGAAATTACCGACATCCACAAGTCTTTCGGGACATTGGAAGTCCTCAAAGGTGTGAATCTTTGTGTGCGCCAAGGCGAGATAGTCGCCATCATCGGCAAGAGCGGTGCGGGCAAGACCACCCTGCTCCAGATCATCGGTACTTTGGAACGCCCCGACTATGGGACAGTGCGCATTGACGGACAGGACGTCTTCGCGCTCAGCGAGAAACAACTGTCCACTTTCCGCAATCGGCATATCGGCTTTATCTTCCAGTTCCACCAGTTGCTGCCCGAGTTCACCGCCTTGGAGAACGTGATGCTACCCGCGCTCATAGCAGGCGAGCCGCGCCGCGAGAGCCGCCAGCGTGCCGCGCAACTGCTCGCCGACCTTGGGCTTTCCGAGCGCCTGCACCATAAGCCAAGTATGCTCTCTGGCGGCGAGAAACAGCGCGTAGCGGCAGCGCGCGCCTTGATGATGTCGCCCTCGGTCATCTTGGCAGACGAACCTACGGGCAGCCTCGACGAAGCCAACAAGCAGGAACTCCACCGCCTGTTGCTCCATCTGCGCGAGCAGTACCAGCAGACCATCATCATCGTCACCCACGACAAGGAACTGTCTGCCATTGCCGACCGCGTGATAGAAATCAAGGACGGCACGATATAGCCCCTCCTTACAGCACATCTACCACAAAAGCCATCATCTATAAAACCACAGAGCAAACCATAAAAAGAACTACGATATGACACAAATAGCAACTTTGGGTGAGTTTGGTCTCATCCGCAAACTTACCGAGAACATACGCCCCTGCCAGCCCTCCACCAAGAAAGGTGTGGGAGACGATGCCGCCGTATTGGAGTTTGGCGACTGCCAGACGCTTATCACCACCGACCTCTTGTTAGAAGGCGTGCATTTCAATTTGGAGTACGTTCCCCTGAAGCACTTGGGCTATAAGGCAGCAGTGGTCAATTTCTCCGACATCTATGCCATGAATGCCACCCCTACCCAGATTACTGTCTCCTTGGGTATGAGCCAGCGTTTCACGCTCGAGCAGGTGGAAGAACTGTATAGTGGCATTCGCCTTGCCTGTGAACGCTATGGCGTGGACCTGGTGGGCGGCGACACCTCCGCTTCTATGACGGGACTTACAATCTCCATCACCTGCTTGGGTACAGCCAAAGCCGAAGACATCGTCTATCGCAATGGTGCAAAGGAGAACGACCTTATCTGCGTGACGGGCAACCTCGGCACCGCCTATCTCGGGCTGTTGCTCTTGGAGCGTGAACGTCAGGCATTGGCAGGGCAACAGCCCGATGCCGCCCAGGAAATCGCTGCCTTTGAGGGGCGCGAGTACCTCCTCGAACGCCAACTCAAACCCGAGGCACGTCGTGACATCATCGCCAAACTACGGAAAGCAGGTATCAAGCCCACTGCGATGATGGACATCTCCGACGGACTGAGCAGCGAACTGCTCCATATCTGCTCCCAATCGGGCGTAGGCTGTGCGGTCTATGAGGACAAACTGCCGATCGACTACCAGGCCGTAGCATTGGCAGAAGAGATGAACCTCAATATCGTCACCTGCGCCCTCAATGGTGGCGAGGACTACGAACTGCTCTTCACCTGTTCGCTCAGCGACTACGAGAAACTTGTCCCTCTCGATGATGTCTATATCATCGGGCATATCACCAAAGCCGCCTACGGTCAGCACCTCATCGGTCGCAACGGTGAAGAAATCCGCATCACCGCCCAAGGCTGGAACGCCTTTAAGGAAAATGAATAGGTAGAAAGAATGCTACGAATGGTTCGCTTACAAGTTGGCATTTCCCTCTGCAAAGCCCGACCTGCTTTACCATAGAGAACCCGAGATAAAAGCGTATATACACAAAGTTATTTTAGTGCGTTTCAAGAAAAAGTGTAATTTATCATGAGTACATCAATAGGCATATTAGATAAGGACTACGTTTTATGGGTCAAGCAACTCGTCAAGCGTTATCAAAGTAGCCAATTCAAAGCGGCAGTAAAAGTGAATACAGAAGTACTTCATTTTTATTGGACACTTGGTAAAGATATTGAAGACAAACAAGCAGATAATAAGTATGGCAGTAAATTCTATGCTACATTGAGTCGTGACTTGCGCCACGAATTGCCTGATATAGAAGGGTTATCCGAAACCTCTATCCGTTATGCAAAACGGTTTTATGTACTTTATAATCAATACATAGTAAATCTTCCACAGGCTGTGGAAGAATCTGAAAAGGCAAATCTTCCGCAAGTTGTGGAAAAATTGTATGCCGACTTATTTTCTATACCTTGGGGACATCATCGTTACATTATAGATAAATGCTCCAATAATTCCGACAAAGCATTATTCTACGTTCGCAAGACACTGGAAAATGGTTGGAGTAGAGATGTATTACTCAACGTACTGAATACAGACATGTATGAGCGCAGCGGTAAAGCCCTAACAAATTTCAAGAACACACTACCAGATATAGATAGCGATTTAGCGCAAGAACTAACACGCGATCCATACGATTTCTCGTTCACAGGTTTACGCGGGAAGTACAATGAACGCATCCTGAAAGACACACTGATGAACAATATCACCAATTTTTTATTAGAACTTGGTACGGGTTTCGCATATGTGGGCAAAGAGTATCGATTGCAGATTGCCGAGAAAGAAAAATTTATAGATCTACTTTTCTACAATCTTCAACTTTCCTGCTATGTTGTAGTGGAAGTAAAGATCGGTGAATTCGATTTTGCCGATGCGGGGCAGTTAGGTGGCTATGTTGTTGCTTGCAACCATATTCTGCGGAAGGAAGGACGGGACAACCCGACAATTGGATTGCTTATTTGCAAACAAAAGAACAACACATTGGCACAATATGCACTAGAATCCAGCAGCCAACCTCTCGGCATCTCCGAATATGAACTTGAAAAACTTTATCCAGAGAAAGTTGAAGGCACAATGCCCTCTATCAAAGAGATAGAGGCAAAATTAGAAGACAACTCGAAACCCTAATAAGTCTCACTTGTAGAACGTCTTGCGGAAGGCTTGGAAATCCCGTTCGCCGCGGATAAGGCAGTGCCATACCGCACGCAGGAAACCCGTGCCGTAGCCTGTCAGTTGCACAAATGCCGCCACCACCGAAAGCCCTCCCACGCGGAGGCTCTTGTTTTGCCAAGCGGCATCGGCAAACAGCAATGCGGCATAGAGACCCAAGAGCGCAGGCGGCGTACCGATAAGCCACCACGTATAGGGTGCAATCCCCATAGATAGTTGCATCAATAGCAACACCAAGCCTACCAGAAAGGTAAGCAACAGCAGTGCTACACCTATCGTGAAGCAGGCTGGTAGCAGGTGTACCAATTTCAGCGAATCGGGATATTTCTGATAGAGGATGATGCGCGCAATGCCCGAGTTGTGTACTTGCTTGAAGAACTGCCGAAAGGTGGCACGTCGTTTGTGCCATACCCACGCTTCGGGAAATAAGCGGCAGGCGTAGCCTCCGCGGAAGATTCGGATGCTCAAATCGATGTCTTCCCCAAATCGCATAGGCGCAAAGCCGCCCAAGGAATCGAACACCTCCCGTCGAATACCGAGGTTGAAACTGCGCGGGTAGAACTTATCCAACTTCTTCTTGCCTCCCCGAATGCCGCCTGTCGTGAAGAACGAGGTCATAGCGTAACTGATGGCTTTCTGTATCGGGCTGAAATCAGGATGTGCCGCGTCGGGGCCTCCAAACGCGTCCGCAGAGGATGCTGCCAACGCATCGGCTACGGCTTGCAGGTAGCCCTTGGGAAGCACCACATCGCTGTCCAATATCAGCAGATAGTCCCCTTGCGCCCGCGCGGCACCATAGTTGCGTGCAGGCCCTGGTCCACCATTTTCCTTGTAGTAATAACGCACCGTGAACGCTATATGTGCCGCATATTTAGTACACTGCGTTTCGCATCGCACAGCAGAACCATCGTCCACCACCACTACCTCGAACGGTGCATCGTATGTCTGCTCTTCAAGACTACGGAGCAGTTCTTCCAACTCCTGTGGACGGTTATATACAGGAACAACAATAGAGAATTGCATAGACAACAAAGTTAGTTCTGCAAAGATACACCATTTTTTCTATATGCGCAAATATGCCCGTGCGTTTTACGCGTTTTCAGTCCAATATCTTGCATATTCGAAAAAAAAGCAGTAACTTTGTCGCCCAAAGTGTACGCAAATATACGAATATGGAGAAACCCTATATTTACCAGGATAAGACGATTGCTTTCGTTACTATCGCAGCGCAGACCTGCTTGCTGTTGGAGCATACTGCCGAGATGGAGCAGTCGGAGATGATCGAGAAACTCTTGTGTGCCTTGCCCTCGCTGTATGTACAAACGCGGATTTTGGACATCCCCGACGAAGTCTTGGACGGAGAGCCGCAGCGTTTTGTGCAAGAAGACGACTACCATTACATCCAGCAAGGCGTCAAGGCTTTGTTGGGCGCGGACGATGCTTATTTAGAGGTATTCTTAGACGATATGCAGTTTAGCGACGAGCCTCTGACGGCATATATCTCCGAGCATTTGGCAGACATCTACCAAGAGTTGAAAGATATGGCAGCCAATTTTCAGACAGGCAACGAAGATGTGATGAGCGATGCGGTGCGCGCTTGCCTGCTCTCATTCCGCGAACACTGGGGACAGAAACTATTGGACGTGTTGCGCCCGCTACACGCCTTACAAATGGAAAACGAGAAAAAGGATGAAGCCTAATTCCTATATACACCACATTTCCAAGGACTTGATCCAGTGGTATCCTCTTGCCGTATTCGAGGGAGAGGTGATTATCGTGGATACCATGGAGAAAGTGGACGATGCGGTAGCATATCTCAGCCAGCAGTCGGTGGTAGGCGTAGATACCGAGTCCCGTCCCAGTTTCACGCGCGGCGTCCACTACCCCACCGCCCTCGTGCAGATTGCCACAGAGGAGCGTTGCTACCTCTTCCGCCTCACCCACATAGGGCTACCGCCTTCGTTGGCGAGCATCTTCTCCAATCCCGCAATTACCAAAGTGGGGCTGGCGTTCAAAGACGACATCAACGGGCTGCGGCGTCGCCGCGATTTCAAGCCCGCCAATTGCGTGGATCTGCAATCCTTGGTAGCAAAGTATGGTATCTTGGATCTCGGGCTGCAAAAGATTTTCGCCATCTGTTTTGGCAAGAAGATTTCCAAGGCGCAGCAACTCACCAATTGGGAGAACACCCACCTCACGCCCGAACAGGCACGCTATGCCTCCACCGACGCATGGGCTACCTTGCTTATCTACAAAGACTTGATGTGTACCAAGCCCCTGCCTAAGAAAGAGGTGGATGCGCTGAAACTATTAGACCGTCAAGCCCAGATTGCCCACCAGCAAGCGGTGCTTGCAACAAGACAGGTAGCCGTACCCTAACAAGACACACATATAGAACCCTTTTTAATTCATCACCATTATGAATCGCAAACTTTTCTCCGCACTATTATGCTTAATGAGCGTAATGTGCTTTGCGCAGCAACCGACTCCCGTCCCTATTGATTCGGCTGTGCGTGTCGGACACCTCGACAACGGTCTGACCTACTATATCCGCCACAACGAGTACCCCAAGCAACGCTGCGAGTTTCATATTGCGCAGGCAGTGGGTGCTATCCTCGAAGAAGACCACCAGAACGGTCTGGCGCATTTCCTGGAACATATGGCATTCAATGGCACGCAACACTTCCCTGGCAAAGGGATCATCAACTATTTCGAGTCCATCGGCGTGAACTTCGGCGGCAATATCAATGCCTACACCTCGCTTGACGAGACGGTTTACCGCCTCTCCGAGGTGCCTACCACGCGCCCTGGCATTATCGACTCCGCCCTGCTCGTGATGCACGACTGGGCATGCGGGCTGCTCCTGTTGCCCGAAGAGATTGATGCCGAGCGCGGTGTCATTCGCGAAGAATGGCGTACGGGTGCAGACGCCAACCGCCGTATGTGGAAAGCCCTGAATCCTTTGATGTTCCCTGGTAGCCAGTATGCCAAACGCGATGTGATTGGCGATACCGCTGTCATCAACAATTTTGCCTACGATGCCCTGCGCGACTACTACAAGAAATGGTACGGTCCCGACAATCAGGCAATTGTCGTAGTGGGCGATATTGATGTAGACTATATCGAAACCAAAATCAAAGAACTGTGGGCAGATGTGCCCGCACGCGAGAACCGTGGCGAACGCCCGCTTTATTCTGTGGACGACAATGAAGAACCTATCGTGGCTGTGGTTACCGATGACGAGGCACAGGTAACGCGTATTGAACTCACCTACAAGAAAGCCCCGCTTCCTGTTGCATTTCGAGGTACCGATATGGCATACGTACTGGATATAGCCTATTCGCTCATCACCGATATGATGAACAACCGTCTGTCCGAACTCGCGCTTGACCCCAATGCCACATTTGTAGGAGCGGGTACGTTTTATAGCGAATTGGTGAAAGAAAAGGATCAGTTCTGCGCTATCTACATAGCCAAAGCGGGACAGGAAAAGGCAGCCTACCATGACCTGCTTTTCCAATTGGAGAAACTGCGCCGCTATGGCTTTACCAATGCCGAGTTGGAGCGTGCCAAGACCGAAATGCTGGCCAATTATGAGAAACTGTACAACGAGCGCAATACCAATCGCAATATCTCCTACACCCGCGAGTATATCCGCCATTTCTTGGATGGCGAAGTGATTCCTGGCATCGCATGGGAATACCAGGCGCTCCAAGACATATTGCCCTCTTTGGACATCCATAGTATCAACGGTTTAGCCCAGCAGTTGGTTACCGACAACAACGTCATTGTGGCTATCACCTCACCCGAAAATGCCCTGCTCCCCTCCGAAGAAGAAATCCGCGATGGACTCAAAAATATGCCTCTCCTTGCTATCGAAGCCCCTCAGGAGGAAAATATCCGCACCACTTTGGTAGAGAAAGCCCCCAAGGCTGGGCGCATCAAGAAGACCGCTACCAATGCAGCGTTGGGTACTACGGAATGGACGCTCTCCAACGGTGTACGGGTTATTCTCAAACCGACGGATTTCAAACAAGACGAGATTCTATTCTCCGCCTATTCGTATGGCGGCACGTCGCTCGTGCAAGACCCACACGACCTACCCTCTGCCGAACTCGCTACCGACATCATTGAGATGGGCGGTGCAGGTGATTTCAGTTACAACGACTTGCAAAAGGCACTCACGGGCAAACGCATCTCCGTCTCCCCCTTTATCAATACGCTCAGCGAAGGGATGGACGGTCGCTCCACGGTAAAAGACTTGGAGACAATGCTACAACTCAACTACCTCTATTTTACCGCCCCCCGTCGCGATGAAGATGCGTTCCGCACGCTCGTATCCTTAATGGAGACCCAACTTAAAAATAAAGAGCAGAATCCCAAATCTATCTGGTACGATTCTATCAATACGATGGCTACCGACTACTCTCCGCGTCACCTGACATGGTCGCAAGAAACGCTGCAACAGGTGGATTTAAACAAGGCTTTCGGCATCTACCAGGCACGTTTTGCCAATCCTGCGGATTTTGTATTTACCTTCACCGGCAACATCGACCCAGCAGACAAAGCATTCCAAAAGATGGTCTGCACATGGTTAGGAGGCATGAAAACCAAGAAGACGCGCGAGAGTTTCGTCAACCACAATGTCCGCGCTCCCAAGGGCATTCAGAAGAACTATTTCACGCGCAAGATGCAAACGCATACGGGTTCCAATTTCATACAATACACTTCCTATGACATACCCTATACCTTAGCCAATGCGTTGAATATGCGTACTATCGGACGCATCCTGTCCATACGCTACTTGGAGTCCATCCGTGAGCGCGAAGGCGGTTCGTATGGCGTGAGCGTCGCAGGTTCGCTGCATCGCTTGCCTCAAGCGGAGGCTGAGTTGTATATGCTGTTCGATACCGATCCCGAGAAACAAGAACGCCTAATGGCTATTATTCACGAAGAGGTACAAACCATCTTAAACGATGGTCCTTTGGCAGAAGACCTCAGCAAGGTCAAAGAGTCTATGCTCAAAGACTACGAAGAGAATTTGGAGAAGAATGCGTATTGGTCTAATACCGTCTTGCCGCTCTACTACCGCTACGGTGAAAACTACCTGACCGACTATGTGCCTGCCGTTCGCGCCATCACAGCGGAGACCGTACAAGCCACACTTCGTATGCTCACCGCATCGGGCAATATGTTCGAGGTTGTTATGATGCCCGAATAAACCCGCTCATACATACCTAATAGACTACACACCATTGTACCAACACGGATTATCGGAAAGGCGACTGTCTTTCCGATAGTTTTTCATACACTCCTTGCTGCCTTCCTCCTGTTGCCCTTCCGTTCCCAACACGGGTCATCTAGCCGACAAGTAGCCGACAACTAGCCGACAAGTAGCCGACAAGTAGCCGACAAGTAGCCGACAAGTCACGGGCAACACATCGTTGTACACTTGCCAAGCGAACGTCCTGTACGTTCTATTTTCAGCGTAGCCAATCGGGCTTAATGCGCTATTGAACGCTCGCAACGATTAGCAAGGCTTGATAAAATACGATTTTGGTTCAGAAATGAAACAAATATTTTGCGGAGTCAAAAAAAAGCAGTAACTTTGTGGCGGGTATGCTGTGCCGCATATGGCATACGAAAGCAAAGATGCATTACGCTATTAGAAACAAGTAGAAACCCAATAAATACTGTGAACGATTATGAGACTAATTATTGAACCTAACTACGATTTGATGAGTCAGTGGGCAGCCAATTATGTAGCAAAACGTATCAACGATTTCGCCCCCAAGGAGAGTACTCCCTTTGTATTAGGTTTACCCACAGGGTCTTCCCCCTTGGGTATGTACAAACACTTGATACGCCTGTACGAAGAAGGCAAAGTTTCTTTCCGCAATGTCGTTACATTCAATATGGACGAGTATGTGGGTATTCCCGAGGATCATCCCGAGAGTTACCATTCGTTTATGTGGAACAATTTTTTCAGCCACATAGACATCCGCCCGGAGAATGTGAATATTCTCAACGGCAATGCGGCTGACTTGTGCGCAGAGTGCGCCCGCTATGAGGCAAAAATCAAGAATTATGGGGGTATCCAACTGTTCTTGGGAGGTATCGGTCCCGATGGACATATTGCATTCAACGAACCTGGTTCATCGCTCACATCCCGCACCCGCAAGAAAGAACTGACCACCGACACGATCATTGCCAACTCCCGTTTCTTCAACAACGATGTAAACCTCGTTCCCAAGACCGCTCTCACCGTTGGTGTGGGCACTATTATGGATGCCAAAGAGGTGTTGATTATGGTGAACGGACACAACAAGGCACGTGCTTTGCAGCACGCAGTGGAAGAGCCCATCTCCCATATGTGGACGATTTCCGCTTTGCAGATGCACCAGCATGGCATCATCGTATGCGATGAGGCGGCTTGCGATGAACTCAAAGTGGGTACCTACAAGTATTTCTTGGATATTGAGCGAAATAACCTGCTGGCGTAACGTCCCTTGATATGCGCATATCCGATAGGCTCGCACGCTATTTGCACCTTTCTACCCATAGACTAAAAGATTATGTTACAGATATATAATACACTGACACGACAGAAAGAATTTTTCCGTCCCCTGCACGAAGGGCATGTGGGTATGTATGTATGCGGCCCTACCGTATATGGTGATGCCCATTTAGGACATGCCCGCCCTGCCATTACGTTCGACTTGCTTTTCCGCTACTTGCAGCACTTGGGCTACAAGGTGCGCTACGTGCGCAATATCACCGACGTAGGGCATCTGGAACACGACGCAGACGAGGGGGAAGACAAGATAGCCAAAAAAGCACGCTTGGAGCAGTTAGAACCTATGGAGGTGGTGCAGTATTTCACCAATCGCTACCACCGCGATATGGAACTGCTCAACGTACTCTCTCCGTCTATCGAGCCGCACGCCAGCGGGCATATCATGGAGCAGATCGCTTTCGTACAGAAGATATTGGAACAAGGCTATGCGTATATCTCCAACGGTAGCGTGTATATGGACGTAGAGAAATACGCACAGGATTTTCCCTACGGCAAGTTATCGGGGCGCAATTTAGAGGACATCAAGACCGAGACACGCGAATTGGACGGGCAAGCCGAGAAAAAGCACAGTTACGACTTTGCCCTGTGGAAAAAGGCAGCCCCCGAGCATATCATGCACTGGCACAGTCCATGGTCGGAGGGATTTCCTGGCTGGCATATGGAGTGTTCCGCTATGGGTACCAAGTACCTTGGCGAGCAGTTCGATATACATGGTGGCGGCATGGACTTGATGTTTCCCCACCATGAGGCAGAAATCGCGCAGTCCTGCGCCGCCCTTGGGCATGAGAGCGTGCGCTATTGGATGCACAACAATATGATTACCATCGCGGGTAAGAAGATGGGCAAGAGTTACAACAACTTCATTACCTTGGAGCAGTTCTTCACGGGGCAACACCCCTTGCTGACCAAGCCCTTCTCGCCGATGACCATCCGTTTCTTCATCCTGATGGCGCACTACCGCTCCACCGTAGATTTCTCTTCTGCTGCTTTGGAGGCGGCAGAAAAGGGATTTGCCCGTATGCAAGAGGCGTACCAGCGTTTGCAGAAGATTCAAGCCACTGCGCCCAATGGAGAGGCATCCACTGCCTTGCGTGAGAAATGTGCCGAGGCGATGGACGACGACCTCAATTCACCCATTGTCATCTCCCTGCTCTTCGACTCTGCCAAGCGTATCAACTCCGTATTTGATGGCAAGGAATCTATCTCGCAAGCCGAGTTAGACGAACTGCGCGCCGTCTGGCAAACCTATGCCATTGATATTCTCGGCTTGCAGTTGGACAATACGGGTAATGGACCGGGAAACAGCGGACATCAAGACGCCTACAAAGCCGCCATCGACTTGCTGCTGAATATCCGTTTGGATGCGAAACGCAATAAAGACTGGGCTACGAGCGACAAGATACGCAACGAACTGACCGCCTTGGGATTCACCATCAAAGACACCAAAGACGGTTTTGAGTGGAGTTTGTAACACAGCATTGTGTCTCCCGTTGTAACAAAGCCTTTCTGCCAATCCGCGCAGGAAGGTTTTGTTTCGTTTCTTTGTATCATCTATTGTATCCTTGCCATATACCCAGCAAGTTGTGGCTCTTGCGCACAGATGACACCTATCTGACTGCCATACATTCATAGTTTTGAGTTTGCCTCATTCGTGTCAGCGTAAAACAACCGTTTTCCCAATCCTAATCGTACCTTTCGAAAAGCACACCTGCGGTTTCACTTGCCCCACCCCTGCGCCTATAAAGGAAAAATAGTATTATTTCATTTTTTTATTGAATCATATTTGCATATATGAAAAAAAAAGCGTAATTTTGCAGCCGATTTTGATATATACCTGCCGTGATGGTGGAATCGGTAGACACGAAGGACTTAAAATCCTTTGGCCAGAAATGGCTGTGTGGGTTCAAGTCCCACTCGCGGTACAACAGAGTTGTTTTTGTTATGAAATTGCATAAGGTATTGACCCTAATCTTGACCATCGTAGTGCTTTGTACAAGCACTACGATGGTTGGTCAGGTGTCGTTTAATCCCGCTTATGCTCGCAACACGATGCATCGCATCTCCGTTGGGATAGATGCTTTGTACTACTATGGTGATGTTTACCCTGTGGTGGAACATCCTATGTCTCTTCCTCCTCGTGGGGACAATATGGGCTTTAACATCAACGTTGGACATACCTATCAGGTGATTCCTTCGTTGGGTCTCCGCACTACGCTATCAGGCGGATTGCTTCGAGGAGCAGCCAACGACCAGTCCTATTCGTATTGGGTAGAGCGCGGCAAGACCCCAAAGATGGGTTCTGCGCTCAACGATGCGTATAGCGTAGGTCGTTTCAAGAGTTATTTCGGAGAGGTGGATTTTGGTGTGGAATGGTATCCTATCCCGCATAGAGAAGGCGGTTTGTATATCTATGTAGGTGTAGGTCTTCATGTTAGCGGTATCTATTGCGATTTCGCCAATGCGAACCGCAATCCGCAGTTGAATCCCGTATCGGGTCAGCCCAACCTGCCAGGGTGGCGCGCAGGTATCTTGCCAATGGCTATCGGTGAATTGGGGTATAGTTTCCGATTGGCAGACGGGCACACGCTCTCCATCAAAGGTTCTCTCCACAATGGTTTGCTAAACGTGAATAGCCGCAATCCCAAGGTGGGTTACAATCTAGATGGATGGGGACGTGGTGCTGCGGACAAAGCCGATTTTACATACAATCCTGTTGACAAGAGCAACCGAGTGGGGCAGACTGCCTTAGGACAGTTTACAGATGGCTATTTCACGTTTGGTATTGCCTATACATTTGATGCGGGGGGTGAACCCGTTCCTAATCGACTGTCCGCATCTTCTCATTTAGGAAGAAGCAAGTCGCACAAATCTTACTCTCCCCGTGTAAACAAGTATAACCCACGCGCAGCAACATACAAAGCGAAAGTTTCCAAATCACGAAACAAGGCATTTATTGTGAAGCGTAAAAGGAGGTAGTGCTACTTAACGCCATTTTGGCTATCTACTCATGATATTACGTAAAGGGGCTTATAGTATACTTATTTTGTTCGTGCTTTTATTGTGCGAAAGTTCTGTTGTTGCCCAAAATTCTGTTTCTCGTGGTCGTGAACGTTCTACCACGACTATGGTTCGCCGCAAAAGCATCAATCCTGCCAATGGCTTATACACGCGTAAGCGCGCATCCGTAGGACATGGTGTGCAATTGAGCATCAACGCCATATACTACTATGGTGATGTGGATATGTTGGATCAGGCTTTCGTACACGGCTGGCAGCAGGCAAACCTCAGCCTTGGCGGAAGCCTAAAATTCGACTATCTCCATCAGATAGCCAACACGTGCAACCTGCGTTTATCGTTGTCTGGGGGCTATCTGCACGGTAACGATAGTGCGCGTACAAAACTCAACCCAGAAACAGGACTACAAGAGCATATCGGCAAAGGGTTCTTCAAGAACGGCTTTGGCGAAGCGTCTGTGGGCGTAGAGTGGTATCCCTTCCCAAAAGCCGATTTTTATATCTATGCAGGCTTAGGGTTCAGCGTAAACTTTATCGATTACGACTTCTCGCGCTTGGGATATGGCCCCGACAGCAAGGTTACTGTGGTTCCTGTTCTTCCTATTGAGATTGGTTATAATTTCGACCTCACCCGTGGTTGGTTTATCTCTATATATGCTTCCGTCCATCAAGCACTGATGGATACGCCTAATGCCAACTTGGATGCCTACCCCATCAAGAAGACTTCGCGTTTCCAATGGGGAGACGGCTATTTCACCTTGGGTCTTAGTTTCTCCTATCGCTGGCAGTACTGCGCTCCTTGCCGCTTAGCCGCATGGTAATCGCAAGGTAACCACGTGGGCGTCGTATGGTCGTCAGAAGGCAACCGTATGTAACCACCCGTCAGGCACATGCCAAACACACGCCAAACGTATGCACCCCTCTCGTCAAGAATAGACAAGTGCTACGCAAAACCTCCCGAAATCTGCCAACCTGCCAACCAGGCAGACACCTGCCCACCACCGAGAGAATAGCGAGAGATGAGCGAGAGAAGACACCGCAATAGGCTACGCACAAAAAGATAGCCTATTGCGCGTTTTTTATGGCTTTTGTCTTTCCGCATACAGACACAGTGTGCCCCACGTAAAAGCAATGCTAAAAAGCCCTGTAAGTGTAAAAGCAGTGTATATAAAAGAGGCGCATATAAAAGTAGTTCATATAAAAGTGGCTCACGTAAAAGTGATTCTCGTAAAAGTGGTTCATAGTAGAAGTTCCATGTAAGGCGCATATAGTTTGGCGATTGGCTTCAAGAAGAATGCCTATTCTTGGATTGGACAATGCAGCCATCTTGCGGTTCCCTCCCCCAGCACTGGCCATTTATGCCGTCCCCCAGCAGTCCGATTTCTTAGAGAAATCGGACCGCTCTCATATTCCCGTAGTGCTTTCAAACCATCGCCCTTTTGAAAACTCCCTTCTCCCCTCGAAAACTCGAAATACCCAACCTCCCGAACCTTCGAAGCATCACATCATCCTCTATGTATAATTGCGCTAATAGTATTCCGCATAACCTAATGTAAATAAGCGTAATAATTCACCAAACAAGCAAAGAAAAGTGAGATAGTCTAAACGGTCGTCTAAACTGTCTCACTTTGGGCGATAAAATTGCCTCACACAATTGAGGCATTAAACTATCTCCTCCAAACTTGCCGCAAAGGTACGATTTTTAATTGATATACACAAGAGTACGGTGCAAAAAAATGTATTATCCCCGTATTTTATAGGTCTTAAAAGACCATTCAAACGCTATTCAAAAACACCTCTTAAAGTGAGACAGTTTAGACGACCGTTTAGACTATCTCATCACACAAGAAAAAGCACTGCAAATCATCTCTTTATAGAAACTTGAAATGGGTTCATTTTAAGCGTATAGTTATAACCGTTTTTATGGCATAAATTAACCAACATATAAGTCAGATAACTCAAAATACATATATGTATAACCGTTGCGCACGACACGAACCAGTGTAAAGAACAATGAGAAAACTTTTCACGTTACTATGTGCATTCTGCTGCACACTCGCAATCTCCGCCTATGGTTTCTCTGTGGACGGCATCTACTACAACATCATCTCCTCCAAACCTTACGAGGTGGAAGTAACAAGCAGTTCGAACAAATACACAGGTACCGTAAGCATTCCCTCGTCGGTAAGTCATAAGGGTACAACCTATGCTGTAACGCGTATTGGTGATTATGCGTTCGAGGAATGCGCCAATCTCACAAGCATTACCCTCCCAGAGAGTGTAACGAGTATTGGGTATCGTGCGTTCTCTGGCACACCTTGGTACAACAACCTGCCCGATGGCGTAGTATATATCGGCAAAGTATTGTATAGGTGGAAAGGAGAGATGCCTGTAAACACAACGATTGTTGTGCCTAATGGCATAGCAAGCATTAGTGATTATGCGTTCGAGGAATGCGCCAATCTCACAAGCATTACCCTCCCAGAAAGTGTAATGCGTATTGGGCATGGTGTGTTTGAGGGTTGCACAGGGCTGACAAGCATCACCATACCAGAGAGTGTAACAAGTATTGGTACTAATGCGTTCCTTGAAACACCCTGGTACAACAACTTGCCCGATGGCGTAATATATATCGGCAACGTATTGTATAAGTGGAAAGGAGAGATGCCTGAGAATACGAAAGTTGTTGTACGTGAAGGCACAACAAACATTAACGATGAGGCGTTCTCAGGTTGCACTGGGCTGACAAACATCACCCTCCCCGAAAGCGTAACAGAGATTGGTTATAATGCGTTCTCAGGTTGCATTGGGCTGACGAGCATCAGCATCCCAGAGAGCGTAACAAGTATTGGCGCGCTTGCGTTCTCCGGTTGCACTGGGCTAACGAACATCAGCATCCCAGAGAGCGTAACAAGTATTGGTGCGTTTGCGTTCTATTATTGTACTAATCTCAGAAGCATAACCCTTCCCGAGAGCATAACAAGTGTTGGTACTAATGCGTTCCTTGAAACACCTTGGTACAACGACCTGCCCAATGGAGTGGTATATATCGGCAGAATACTGTATAAGTGGAAAGGAGAAATGCCTGAGAATACGAAAGTTGTTGTACGTGAAGGCACAACAAGCATTAATGAGAATGCTTTCTATGGTTGCGAAAATCTGACAAGCATCACCCTCCCAAAGAGTATAACAGAGATTGGTTGGTATGCGTTCCATGATTGCAAAGGTCTCACAAGCATCAGCCTCCCCAAGAGTGTGACGAGTATTGGTGGTGAAGCATTCTTTAGTTGCACAAGTCTTGCTATTATAACCTGTCTTGCAATAGAGGTACCCATTACTGAGGGAGGTGCATTTGAAAACTACAATGCTACCCTCTATGTCCCCTGCGAAAGCGTAGAGGCATATCAGCAAGATGCGGTATTTGGACAGTTTACGCACATAGAGGGCATAAACTGCGAAGCCACAAACATAGAGAAAACAACGGTAGAGGGTTTGCAAGTGATAGATAGTAAGGTCATATGCTATGAACCGTTCCGTATATACACGCTTGCAGGTATAGAACTCACGGCGCAGAATGGCGCACTGCCCGCAGGCGTATATATCGTCCGCACGGCAACCGCAACGCAGAAAATCCTGCTACCATAATAAGAAATACAATCCAAGTTAAGTATTTTCAAAGGCGGGGCTGTCTGACATATGTCGGGCAGCCCCGCTCTATTTAGCAGATTACCCATTATTCCTTCTCCACTGCCAATCATAGCAGGAGTGGCGGTACGGCGGAAAAGGGGTACAACAAGCGGTTTGGGGAGGATGGATTAGTTTAGTTATTTTAATAATCGCATAGGTGTGTTTCTGCTTAAAAACGGCTTTTTGACCGCATTTTGGTCTTTTTATGTTGCAATAATGTTCCGCTTATGTTGCGGCTATGTTACGGCTATGTTGCGGCTATGTTCCGATAAAGACAGGCAATTGACAGTCGATGGACA
>X363_Desmarests_Spiny_Pocket_Mouse__coassemble_190_pt1 | contig 47009 bp, 37 predicted proteins | sample X363_Desmarests_Spiny_Pocket_Mouse__metabat2_low_PE_030 | metagenome-assembled genome bin X363_Desmarests_Spiny_Pocket_Mouse
GGATACCATAGCGTCACTCCGTCTTGGACGCAGGGAGAAAGCGTTTTCTACCCGTAAAAATCGACGGCAGCCAAACAGACAGAAACTCGTAATGAGTGGACGGCATGCTTGGCTGCCGTTGCTTTTTGTGTGCACGTAAACATAAACCATATAGTAACAAACATGAGAAGAATAGTAACAAACATGAGAAGAAAAAGGATTATGACCGCCATCGTATTGGCAACCCTACATGGCGGATTGGTGGCAAACCCGCTTTCGCTCGACGAACTGTTCCGCATAGCGGAGGAGCAAAGCGAAGAGTTGCGTGTGGCCTATACGGCGATTAACAGTGCCTCAGAAGAGCGAAAAGCGGCACAGTTGGCATGCACTCCCCAATTGGACATAGCACTAAGCGTAGGATATTTGGGCAATGGGCAATTAGGCGAGCGAGACTTCACCCATTGGCAGACAATCGAAAATCCGCACTTCATGAACAATTTTTCCGTCAAAGCAAGCCAAGTGATTTACAGCGGAGGCGCATTGACCAGTGCTATCCGCTTATCAAAAATAGGGCAAGAGATGGCGGAATTGAACCTGCAACAGCATCGCCAAGAAATTCGTCTTCTAATAGCAGGGCAATACCTTGACATATGCCGTGCCGAAAACCAACTAAACGTGATACGGGAAAATATCGCACTCGTTGATACGCTTATCCTGCATACGCGCGCAAAGGCGGCGCAAGGGACAGTGCTTGAAACGGATATTATGCGCCACGAATTACATCGTGAACAATTATTGCTCACTCAACGCCAAATCACAGATGCCATCCGTGTGCTTCGCTATCAATTAAGTACAACACTACACACAGATTTGTCGCAGACTAATTTTCATGCGATAGACAGCGTCAATATCCTCACTTCGCTGGAAGAGTGGCAGGAACACGCACAAGCAGACAACATCGCCATTGCGCAAAGCGCCAAATCGGTCAGTATCAGCGAGCAACAGGTCAGACTGCAACAGTCGCAACTCATACCCAAAATCGCTTTGGTTGCCGAAAACCACTTTGATGGACCTATCACTATTGATGTGCCTGTGATAGACAAAAATTTCAACTATTGGTTTGTAGGCATAGGGGTACAGTACGCTTTGTCCTCGTTGTGGCAAAAGACAAAAACGGTCAAGAAGGCACGCTTTGACCTACAACAGAGTCGTGAACAACAGGCATTGGTAGCAGAAAACATCCACAAAGCCGTTCAGGCCACCTATACACAACTAATGACCTCCAAAGCAACATTGCAGATGCGGGAAAAAAGCCAAGAACTCGCCATTGCACATTACGACGTGACGTACAACCGCTATCAAAACGGGCTATGCCTGCTAACCGATATGTTAGACGCAGTTTCCTCCCGATTGGATGCTGAGACAGCCCTTGTGAATACAAAAATCGATATTCTATATAACTATTACCAACTTAAATATCTAATCTCTTCGTTATGAAACATACTACAAGAAAAACGATCTACAACGTCATTGTCTTTACGATCTTGCTGATTGGCATAGGTATAGTTTTCACACGCTTTGTCCATATCGGTCGTGTGGAATATACAGACAATGCCCGCATTTGCCAGCACATCACCCCGCTCAATGCGCGCGTAGGTGGCTTTATCCAAGAGATACGTTTTGAAGATTATCAACACGTAAAAAGAGGAGACACGCTTATCATGATTGATGACGCGGAGTTTCGCCTGCGATTGGCGCAAGCAGAAGCGGATTTAGCCAATGCCACAGCAGGACGACAAGCCACATCTGCTGGCATCAGCACGACGGAGAGCCGTATCAGCATGAGCGATGCTGCCATAGAAGAAGCCAAGGCACAGTTTGAAAACGCAGCACGCGAGGAACAACGTTTTAAGCATCTGCTTGCACAAAAGGCTGTCACACAGCAACAGTACGACCTTACCCATACCGCCTACCTTACAGCCAAGGCACGCTACGAGCAAGTAAGCAGAAACCGCAAATCGATGGCACTGACCAAGAGCGAGCAAGGACATCGACTATCCCAATCGGATGCTATGATTCGATTAGCAGAGGCGAATATAGAAATGGCACGGCTTAATCTCTCGTATTGCACCATCATCGCCACAGCCGATGGAGTACTCACACGCAAAGACATACACATAGGGCAATTGGTCAATCCTGGTCAGAACTTGGTCAGCATTGTAGATGATGGAGAATTATGGGTGGAGGCAAACTTTCGCGAATCACAACTGCACCGCATCTATATCGGGAGTGAAGTTGAAATGAAGGTGGACGCCGTACCTGATGTAGTTTACACAGGAGTAGTGGAAAGTATGTCAAGCGCTACAGGCTCTGCAAACTCGCTCATCCCTATTGATAATGCCACAGGCAATTTCGTGAAGGTAGAACAACGTTTGCCTATTCATATTCGATTGGATAAGAGCGAAGCGCTGAAAAATCTCAAAGCGGGGTATAATGTAGAAGTGGAGGTTCGCTACTAATGGCACACACAATTCCTCAAACCAAATTTGAGATGCCCATGTTCAAAGACTGGGTACCAGAACGCATCCGACCATGGATATACGTGTTTATCGCCTGCTGCTTTCAACTGTCGGGGGGTCGCTACTTAGGTGCACTCAACGAGATGATAGGCTATGACGGCAATATGCGTGAAGATATACTCATGTGCCTCTATGCCAACTTAGCGGGTATGGCACTGTGGTTCTCTATGCTCTTTCGTATGAAATTCCGCTTTACCAACAAGACATTACTCACCGTTTCGAGCATCACCGTGATTGTTGCCAACTGGCTAAGTATGTATCTTACCCAATTGCCCTTGCTATGGTTCGTCTGTTTCATAGAAGGCATTGCTAAAATCCAAGGAACGTTTGAGTGTATGTCTAATATCCAATTATGGATGACTCCAAAGCGCGATTTCAAAGTGTTCTTCCCACTACTACATATCATCATTCTGTCTGCCATATGCGCAACAGATATGCTATCATCATGGTTCGGTGCGATGGGCTGTTGGCAGATGATGCATTGGATGGTCATCGGCTTGCACCTCATCGTACTCTTGATTCTGACCACTATGGTACGCCACTTCCGATTCATGAACCTGCCACTCTATGGTATCGATTGGACGGGTATGGCACTTTGGGCTGCATTATTGCTGCAAGTGGCTTTTGGGCTAAACTTCGGCGAATACTACGACTGGTTTCATAGTGATGCAATCTGGTGGCTAACGGGCTTTGCTATCATTACCCTTGGACTTATCATAGGACGAATGGGAAATATCCGACATCCTTATGTATCTGCCAAAGTATTTACGGGATTCAAAAAGGTGAAGCCCATTCTGCTCTTAGTGATACTCTACGAGATGATACTTGGATCGGAATATGTTATGGAAGAGGTATTCTTAGAGTACGGCTTACACTACAATACCGTAGTCAATGCCTCCCTGAGCACGTGGGTATGGGTAGGAAATATCTTTGGGTGCCTATTCTCCCTCGTATGGATGTACTATGTACAGCGATTTACCTATATCCAGCTCGGAATGATAAGTACCTGCTTTCTCATTGCCTACACGGTACTTATGTATCTGCATATCTCGCCCGAACTGAACATCGAGGCACTTTACCTACCCTTGTTCTGCCGCGGTGTAGCCTATGCCGCTATGAGCATTATGTTTATGACAGCCTTGCATGATGCGATGGACTTCGAGCATTTCTTTCAAGGGCTAACCATCTTTAATGCGTTGCATATGGTAATAGGCGGCTGCTTGGGCTGTGCTATATATGGACATGGACTAAACTATTACACGGCTGACTATATGGCTCGATACGGTCAATACGTCTCCCTACAAACATGGCAAGAACCACTCCCACAGTTTGGCATGGAGATGGAACACCTGAGCCACTCTATGCTCTTGATGAGTTGCAAAACGCTTTACGGCTGGGTGACCCTAATCTGCATTGCCCTGCTAATGGCATTTATGCTATTCGACACACCGCTACGTCGCCGTTACTCAGCGCGTATGCAAACCTGGGAGTATATCGGAAAAACATGGAAGAATAAGAAAAACACACAAACGGCACACTAAAATGTGCCGTTTGTGTGTTTTTCCGTACGATTTACGCCATAGCACCGTTCACTTGCAGCACTTGTCCTGAAACATAAGAAGATAAATCAGAAGCGAGGAACAATGCTACCTGTGCCACCTCTTCAGGTTTGCCTGCCCGCTTCATAGGGATAAGCGATAAGAACGACTGGTGTACCTCTTGCGGCAAGGACATCGTCATATCTGTCAAGATAAAACCGGGTGCAATGGCATTCGCACGCACACCACGCCCTCCTAATTCCTTTGCCGTGGACTTCGTCAAAGCAATAACCCCCGCCTTGGAGGCGGCATAATTGGCTTGCCCCGCATTGCCATTGATGCCCACCACAGACGACAGCGAGATGATAGAACCTGCGCGCTGGCGCATCATAACAGGAGATACCGCATGTGTATAGTTGAAAGCAGATTTCAAATTGACGCGTAGCACCTCGTCCCACTGCGTTTCATCCATCCGTAGCAGCAAGGTATCCCGCGTAATTCCCGCATTGTTGACCATAATGTCTATGCGTCCTCCAAAGTCTGCTAACACCTGCCGTACCACTTCGTGCGCTGCGGCAAAGTCAGAAGCATCACTCAAATACGCCTTTGCACGCACCCCCATTGCCTGCGCCTCCGCCACCACCTCTTCGGCAAGTTCGTCGCTGACTATATACGTAATAGCCACATTGCATCCCTCTTTGGCAAAAAGCAATGCTATCTGGCGCCCAATACCTCGTGCACCGCCCGTAATAATTGCTGTTTTTCCCGATAATAACATACCGCCTTAAAAAAATAAGAATATATCACTCTTCTTTGATAGGGAAAACCCCCGTAGGACGAAGAATGGTGTATTTTGTCATATCCTGATTGGAAGTGAACCCTACGCCTTCTATGATAGACTGTTCACGCGTGATTTTAATCACCGAATCGGAATAGATGGTTTCCATTTTCTGATTCCAATATAGTTCGGGGGTCTCAAACACCTCGTTTTTCTCGTTTACCGCATAGACATTTCCCGTAAGATGCCAGACCTGCTCCTCCTCCAAATACTTCGCATAGTCCGACCGAAGCGATGCATTCACATGCAACTGTTCGTCAAACTTCTCCAAATAGATGCCTTGCGGAAAATCCCAATACACGGGTGTCGCCTTGTCGTAAATCCGCCATTGCTCCGCCTCTATGCGATAGCGTGTGATGCCCGAATCGGAGATCAAGGTGCTCACATCGTTCGCATCCAATATAGGCATTTCTGCACGGGAACTAATTGCGACACGCTCTATCTTCACATCACGCTTTGCACACCCTTCCAAACCATACGCTAACACCACAACAAAACAAAGCACCCCTACCCTTCCTGCAAGAAGGCGTAGGAGTGTTTTATCTAATGGTCTTATTATCAACGCTTACGAATAATTTACACATTATTTTCCTGCACGGCATGTGGTGGTCTCGCCAATCCAACCTCCCACATAGTAGGTTGCCCCACCCAACTCGTTCGGCAGGTCGAACATCTCCTCGCGTGTGGGATAGTATTTGCTGTACGTGGCAATAAGTTTATCGGCATCTGCCGTACAAGTAGGATCTACACTCTTTGCCTTCACAAACTTATCCACCGCAGCCCAGAACACAGTCTTGTTCAGGATTGCGGCTTTGGCAGCAGGATAATCGGAGGTGGAGTAAGGCTGTGAAGCCGCATACGCCAAACCGATAATGATATAGCAACGCCCTTGGTCTTCTTTGCTATTGAGCGAAGCGCGGGCATAGGCACGTGCCTGTGGATAGTTCTTCAGATTCGTCAGATAGATAAGCGCGATATTATACTGATAATCAGGTATGTCCTCATCGTTCGGATCCAAACTTGTTGCCAATGCGATAGCCTGCTCGTAGTATTCGATAGCACCGCGGTAGTCCTCTTTCTTGGTTGCCATTCGCGCGCAACCTGCGGCTGACTCTTCGGTAGGCTCAAGACGATGGGCATTCTCGCAGGCTGCAAAATACACATCGGACTCCGTGCATTTCACACGTTTGTACAACGCAGCCACCTTACCCAACATATCCATATTCTCCTTGTTCTCTTCTACGACTTGCGCGTAAATCTCATCCAACTTCGTGCAATCCGCAGCCCCTGAGATGGCAAAGATATTGTCCACATAGTCTTTTTGCTTGGCAGCCACCGCTGCATTCTTGTCCGCAGTATTTGCTGATTTCTGCGCAAGATAGTTGGACGCCAACTCATAATCCTCAATGAAACGCTCTCCATACAGATCCGGATTGGTTTTGTAGATAGCATACGATACATCCACCAACTTGACCAATACCATAATCTGGCTTCTGGATTGCATACCCTCTACCGAGGCTTTCAAGCACTTGTAAGCCTCTTCGTTCGCAGGATTCTCTGGGAAATAGTCGCAATAATCCAACCCTTTCAAACCCAACACGTACGCAGCAGGATATTTGGGATCATCACCGAAATACTTGATACGCTTGTCGCTCATCTCCAAAATCAGATTGCGCAAACGCTCCTTTTCGGCAGGGTCTGTGGTATTCTGGTACATCCAATCGATGATTTTACTACCTTGCGTGTAGATGGCCTTATTCGCATTGGGACAGGTGGTATAAACCGCCCACCAAGGCTCATAAGCATCCGCAAACTGCTTATTCTTGACGCTCTCGTTGAACAAGGATACATTGATGACACACTCTTCCGTAATGGTAGGTTCTTCCTCTGGTTCAACGGTCTGCGCAGGTACCTCAGCAGCCTCCGCTTCTACTTTCTTCGGTTTTTTAGCGTCGGCAACAGCGGGTATAAGGCTTGCACACAACGCCAATGCTATAAACGATTTGACTTTCATGATAACTGATATTTTATGTATGATTATAGTTTACGTTTGAAGAACCAATTCTCTGATATGGCGGCATTGATGGTCAGACGCAGCGAATTTTCCTGAAGCGTGGTCTTATCACCCCGATGCGTATATTCAAGCGTAACATTGAACACAGTAGCCGCCGTACGCAAAGGAAATCCCATACCTATGCTCGCCGTTATATCAGGGGCTTTACCTTCCAAAGCATACGAATCCGCTACGTTCACACCGCAACGCCACAACATACGCTCATAGTAGCGGCGTCCATTGGGATTATGTCGGTACTCCACGCCCGCGCTATATCGGCTTCGGTCACGGAAACGGTTCGTACTGCCCTCATACAGTGCGCTTGCCATACACTGACGCTGGTAATCAAATGCCAATGTCAGCCTATCCGCCCAACCGTAACTGATACCACCACCATAGACCATCGGCAATTCGAAACCTCCTTCTATCACAGAAACGGTATCCGCAGTGGTCGTTTCTATGGTCGTATAGGAGACACTGCTCATCTTCTGCTTATTCTCAAAAACGCCGCCCAGCACAATCGTATGGTCGCCGAAAGTATGGAAGAACTGTGCACCATAACGGAAACGGACACTGCTTACACGCAGCGTAGATTCCTGTGAGATAGTGCGTAGCCCCGTCTCCACAAAAGTAAGCGTGCGTGTATTGGTTGTCGTACCGAACATATAGTACACGTTTGCACCCAACGCCACCCAATCGCAAATATTGAAACTCAAACCGCCATATACCTGGCTGATGCCACCTGCACCCACATAGGATTGCACATAGTGGTAATCCGAGCGTATGGAATCCGCTACTGCCAAGCCATAACCTACCGACGAATAGGGCAAGACACCCGCCGAAAACGCCACATAGCGCTTGTACAAAGGAAACTGCAAAGACAAATACTCCAAATTGCCATTTGCCTTGTTCCGTCTGCCCGAGGCATCAGCGTATGTAGACCACATGGCACTCGCCGCCAAGTCGAACATAAACGTGAGGCTGTCGCCTGCCGTAAACGAAGCAGGCTGCGCGGGATTGATGACCTTGTTGCTACGCATACCAAGCCCCACACCGCCCATGGCACGGTATGTATTGGGCACGTTATCATTCAAATCACCATAGCCATAGCGCGAATAGGGAGAAGAACTCCCGTTCTGCGCCAACACACCACGACCCCACAAGGGGAACATCAACACCCCTATCAGCAACAAGATACTATATCGATACGTATTCTGCATATACTCTACAAAATGTAATGATACGGATTTCTGCAACGGCATCAAGACAACACCCGTACCGTAACAGCCTGCAAAGATACAAAAAAAATACCACATATACAAATATTCGGCATTTTTTTGCAAAATATGGGAATTTCGTGTATGGCGATAGACAAAACACGACACACACATTATACAAAAAAACTATAACAAAATGGGCTATATCTACGACTTTTGTTTGCCACATTTCTCCTTGACCTGACCGCTACCTGACCGCTCGTGGAACATTGAGGACATCAGGTGGTATAGTTGTAGACAACGGGAGAGATGTTTTAATACTTACTCTTATGGATTTTACATATTTTAATCCAATAAGTACATAGCAACCTTTATCTGTATGCGCGACCGCCAATGTAGAAACAACTTGTCGGCTACTTGTCTCGTCGGGATGGACTTCGCTGACGGAACGCACTCATGTGCGTTTGACACTCCGTCATTCCTCCTCTTCAAAAATTAAAAAGCCTGCGTCTTTCTAATTTTTGAGGAAATGAGTTGTCGGCTACTTGTCCGCTAGTTGTCGGCTACTTGTCCGCTACTTGTCGGCTACTTGTCCGCTACTTGTCGGCTACATGACCCGTGTTAAGGACACAAGGATTACACAAGGACAACGTAAGCATAGCAAGGGGGACAATGGGGAAAAAGGGGATAAGGAAAAGAAGGACAGAGGAAAAGGTCAGGGCTTTTGTTTGTTGTATTCCAAGATGGTATTCAGACCCATCAGTACCAAATGTCTCTCATGGTGGATACGATAGCAACTCTTGCCATTGGGACGGAGTTTATTCATAATATAAGGCGCATTGCCTCCCGTCAGATACGTATGGAAATGCGGCTCCTTGTTGGCAAGCGCACGCATATACCCCTTGACCTCATACACAACACCACGTATCACACCCGCGGCAATGGCATCGCGCGTGTTCTTTCCAAAGAGCGGAATCAACTCCCCCTCCTCCACCTCTACCATAGGCAATTTCTTGGTCATACGATGGAGCATAGTAAGGCGCATCTTAATGCCTGGTGCGATATTGCCACCGACATACGTACCCGTGGCGGACACATAATCATACGTAATGGCAGAACCGGCATCAATAATGAGCAAATTCTCATCGGGGCACAAAGCAGACGCCCCTACGGCTGCCGCTAACCTATCCTGCCCAAGCGTTTGCGGAGTGTCATACCCATTGGTAATAGGTACCGGAGTATTGTGGTCGAATAGCACAAAATGGCGCGACAAACGGTGCAAGGTATTCACGATTGCCGGCTCGATATTGATGACCGAAGAAATGATACTGTCCGTCAAAGGATACAGCGAGAACAAACGTTCTACATCCGCTGACGAAAAGGACTTATAGACAAACGAATTGAGCAACTTTCCCTCATCGGAGATGATGGCTACCTTCGTGCGCGAATTTCCCTGGTCTATACAAAGGTTCATAGTCCTGTTATGCTTGCTCTTGGCATATCACTGCGGAGGAAGCATATCCTCCAAGCGCACAGGTGCTGTCGCAGAAATCACACTATCCACCACATACTCGCTATTACCGCGCCACGGAAGGACACCCAAATAGCGTTTCCAATGGAGTTTCATCTGGCGGTTGCTCGATGCCTCTATCTGGGCTGCCACACGCTCGTCCTCCACAGAGAACTTGAACTCGTTGGACTGGATGGTCGCACTGGTGTTTTTGGAATTGTAGCCCGTCTGAATCATCTTACCCTCATAGGTCTTGAACACAAAACCCTCTTTCTGAAAATAGTTGATGTCCCCCTCGTTGATTCCCTCGCTATACACAAAGTAGAACTTGATAAATACAAACGCTGCCAATCCGATCAATAGGATGGTAGAAACAGATGTGATTACTTTTCCTGTGGTCGTCATAATCGTAAATGCCAATTAAGTATGAATAGTACCTTATTTCGGGGCGCAAAGGTACATTTTTTTTTCTGATTGTGCAAATAAATTCCGAAACTTTTGCCTATTTCGAATAAAATGCTTACTTTTGCAGGAAAGTTTCAACCAATACACGAAATTCTCTATGGCAACCCTATCCGACACGCATCCAGACATGCATTATCTGCAACTGCTCAGTGAGAAATTTCCTACACGGCAAGCCGTAGTGACCGAACTTATCAACCTGAAAGCCATCCTCTCACTGCCCAAAGGGACAGAACATTTTGTGAGCGACCTGCATGGCGAAAGCGGGGCGTTTGTGCATATACTGCGAAACGCCTCGGGCGTAGTGCGTCGAAAAGTGGACGACATATACGGTAGCAGCCTGTCTGAGATAGAGAAACGGGCATTGTGCGCGCTTGTGTATTATCCAAAGGAGCGTATCCGATTGGTGAACAAGAGTTTGCACCAAGCGATAGAAGGATTGGACGAAGGTATGGGGACATTTACACAGGAAGACTGGTATAGGCGGCGGCTGCACCAATTAGTGGTGGTAGGACGCGCTGTAACCATCAAATACAGCCGCTCGAAAGTGCGGAAACTGCTGCCCAAAGACTACGCATACGTGATAGACGAGTTGCTACACGAGACCAGCATAGAACGCGACCGTACCTCCTACTTCAACGCCATCATAGACGCAATCATTGAGATAGGCTGCGCCGAGCATCTCATCATCGCCATCTCCATGCTCATACATAGTCTGACAATAGACACACTGCACATTGTGGGAGACATATTTGACCGTGGTCCTGGCGCAAGCCAGATCTTAGATGCATTGGCATTGATTCGGGATTACGACATACAATGGGGAAACCATGACATCGAATGGATGGGCGCCATGGCAGGAAACCTCGCGCTCATCGCCACCGTACTGCGCGTTTCAATCCGCTATGCCAACATAGAGACCCTCGAAGAAGGGTACGGCATTAACCTACTCCCCCTTGCCAACTTCGCCATGGAAACCTACGGAAACGACCCGTGCGAGGTATTCCAGACAAAGGACTTTGAAAACAACCCACGCCTGACACGCTCCGCACAACTGATGGCGAAGATGCACAAGGCAATGGCAATCATTCAATTCAAATTGGAGGGGCAGACCATACTACGGCATCCGGAATGGCAGATGGACGACCGTCTATTCCTGGACAAGATAGATTTCGCAAACGGAACAATCCGTATTGACGGTAAAGCATACACGCTGGCAGACAACAACCTGCCGACCTTGAACCCGTCCTCGCCATACAGTCTGTCGAGCGAAGAAGAGGAACTGATGGTGCAGTTGGCACGGTCGTTCCGCAAATCGGAGAAGATGCAGCAACACCTCAAAAGACTCTATCAGCATGGCTCGTTATTCCTTGTGCGTAACGGATTTCTGCTATACCATGCGGCCATACCCCTCAACGCGGACGGCACGTTCACGGAAGTGGATGTATGCGGAAAGCGCGTGAGCGGAAGGCAACTCATGGAACGCATAGACGAGGTGGTACGCACTGCCTATTACGGCACAGGCGAGGCAAAAGCCAACGCATTGGACTATATGCTATACCTATGGGAGGGCGCACACTCACCGCTCTACAACAAAGACAAGATGACGACATTCGAACGCTATTTCATCTGCGACGAACGCCTATGGAAAGAACAGAAAGGCGCATACTACGAACTCGCCAACAGCCGACCCATATGCGAACAGATCCTACGTGAGTTCGGACTAAACCCAGAGACAGGGCGTATCATCAACGGACACATCCCCGTACGCACAATGAAAGGAGAGACACCCATCCGAGCAGACGGGAAACGATTTGTCATAGACGGCGGATTCAGCAAGCCCTACCAAGAAAAGACAGGCATTGCAGGCTATACACTCATATACAACAGCCACGGCATCCAACTCGTGGAACACGAATCGTTCGAAAACCGCGAACAAGCCATCCTATCAGGCAGCGACATACACAACCGCACGCTACTGGAAGACTTCAGCCGACACCGCATCCGTGTGCGCGACACAGACCGCGGTATGGAACTGCAACAACAAGTGCGAAACCTGCAACACCTGCTGCAAGCCTATCAGACAGGTAGCATCAAAGAGCAGTAAACCAGAACCTTAGAAGCGCAAGGCAATGCCCCCCCCGGTAGGCGACATACGGAAATCCAGACTGATATTCGGCTCGGTGGCTGGCATCGTATGGTGCTGCTCCAGATAGCAGGCATTGTACACCTCGTAGGCATGCTGGCGACGGTGCTGACCTACCGAGAGCATCGGGATAGAGACCACTGTGAGCGCAGCACCCGCAGCCGCCATGATGATACCCGTGTATTTCATGCCACGCCCATAGTAGGCATTCGGCTCGTTTGCCGCCGCCTTGTTCTCCAAAGCGACACCCGCCCCCCAAACAGGCAGACCTAACGCCAGACCAGCGACACCCGAACCGAAGAAACGCCAGCCCAACGACCAAAGGTGGTCTGCCTTCTGGTAGGCATTCCATGCCTCAGGACAGTTCTGCGCAATGAAACGCAGGTAGGCATCTTCCGACATCTTATCGACACACCCCACCATATTCAGATAGTAGATGCCATCCTTCTTGGTGATAGCACCAGGCAAGACGAGGTATCTCTGCGCGATATGCGCCTCCTCAACCGTATCCGCGGGCTTACCAAAAACAAGCACTTTCCCATTCGACATCAATACCGTCACGACATCGTCCTTGGAAATCGTATACAGCCGTCCCTCCTGATTGTCGAACAACTTGTAGGATATATCCGTCTCTCCTATCTCAATAATAACTGCGTTGATGCGATTGGCAGCAGATGTAACAATGACATCTTGTGCCGACAACGCTCCTATACCCAACAAGAGCGTAGAAAGGAGGAAAAAAATGCGTTTCATAGCGTGTATATTCATAAGTAGTGTTGTATGATCGTTTGTGTGATATGTACCAAGATAACAATAAAGCAAAAGAACGTGCATATATTGCGTGCCAACAACCAACGTAACAAAAACCAGTCCATGCCCGCATTAACATACGAGCCCCAATCTCCCATCGGCCCCATCCACCATGCGGGCGTGTCATTGCGTGGCAAGTCGTAGACAAAACGGCGAGTGGAACGAATGAGATAGATAGACATCGGCAAGGTAAGCAGGGTAAGCAGGTACCATGGCGTCCACCACCCAAGGGCAATGCCGATGCCTAACAGGACAAACGGCAGCAAGGCAAACACCGCAACGAAATTCACCATACGGCGCTTGGTTCTCAGAAGCCTTGCAAACGTCATCTTGCCAAGCGTGGCATCCGCGTCCACCTCCATGACCGAATGGACATAGATGATATTCGTCACCAGACAGCCGACAGCCACCGCCATAGCCAACATCTGCCACGAGAAAACCTGCCCCGTCAGCGCGGCTTGCACACCCAACATATTCAGTACACCGAACATCAGACCGATAACCAACTCTCCTAATCCGTGAAACCCCAACTCCAAAGGCTTGCCCGAATACTCCAAACCTAACAGCAAGCCTAACCCCGCATAGAGCCCTACGCCTAATGCTGCCTGCCAACCGTGGATAAGCCACTGCGCCACAACAACAATCAAACCCATACAGCCTGCAAACCCCAAGAAAGCACATACCGCCCAGCCTAATTGCGCCAACGTGGCATCGCCTGATTGCAGATAATGGCATTTCTCCATACGTGCACGCACGCTGTTGCTGCATATCTGCGAACGCACCCGCGCATCATGCTTATAGTCGAAATAATCATCCGCCAAGTTCATACCCAAATGTGCGGCGCATACGCCTAACAGCACAGGCAATACCAACCACCACACAAAGCCATCCTGCCCAATACACAAAACGGCTGCCGTAAGACAAGGCAACGCAGATTGGGGCAAGGCTATCATCTTGCTATTATTCAGCCAAAAACGTAGTCGCATAGCGTCTAAAACCTACTATCGGTATCTTTTGATTATCTCGGGACAAAGGTAAACATTTTTTTCGGAATATGCAAACGCACGCTTGTTTTTATCCGCAATTCGTAATGTTCAATACCTCTTTCATAACATTCAACACATTGCGCCGCGGGAAGATAGACGATAAGCATACAAATAGATGGTGTGATGAATATGCCAGTCTATCTGCATGCTTACCGTATGCAAACTGCGGGATTATTTTCCTAAACGCCCATCCTGTTTGCTCTTTTTCTTATCTTTTATTTTGTGCATAACACTGATACTTACGAAAGGGACAAGAAACATTGCCAAAAATACAAGGGTCAAAATAACTATAGAACTATCCATTATGATTGTTTTGTTTAAGGGATTGAATAAAAAGCGCATACGTCCCTGTAATACCGTATGGCACAGGAATAGACAAGTTGCGCAGAGTATATAGCCTGTACAAAGAACAGATGTGCACATCTGCTCCGCACAGCGTAAGGCGACACAAGTTTGCTCCACCTATGGCTGTACTTTGCTACCAGAAAGTATGGAATGGATAGGGAATTTCGTAGGCAAAAAGGCTGACGGGATGCTCCGCGCTACGCTCCACCGAAGCCAAAGCGAGATGAGAACACGTATGCTCGGCACGCTTGGTTTGCAACATCGTATGGTCGTTTGCTCGGTTCTGACGCGTGAAATCTGCGTAGCGGCGCGCAGCCACACGGTAGGCTATGATAGCGTCCGTGAGATCGTTTTGCGCTTTGAGCAACGTGGTCTGGGCAGAGAGCAAGTCGGTCAGCGTGGCAACACCCGCCTTGTAGTTGCTTTGGGTCTGCCGATAGTTCTCCTCGGTCTTGGCATAGATCTGCTGCTGCTCACCCACCATCAACACCGCCTGCTGCATATCTTCCCACGCCTGCTGAGTGCGGAGATCCAACATCTCCGTGAGGCGGGTCTGCTCAATCTCCGCCTGCTCCATCGCCAAGGTATGCTCTCGCAATTTATGCCCCGTCTCCCACCACGCCGTGAGCGGCACTTGGAGCGTAACAAAAAGCAAGCCATTGCCCGTGCGGCTGCCCAATCCATCTCTGAGCACATCGGCCTGAAATCTGCCATAAGAATAGTTTGCACCGACTGCCACCTGCGGCAAGGCATCTGCCAACACCATACGTCGCTGCAAGCGAGCCGCCTGCACCTGCAAGGCGAGCAAATCGTGTTCGGGCGTGGCGGCTATATCCAGGGCTTTGGGGAGCGCGACTTTCTCCGATAACAAAGCGGGTTGAGACTGTATCTCTATGCTATCCGCGGCTACACCAATCGCCACAGCAAGAGCCTGCCTGGCAAGACGCAAACCGCTCTCTAATTGCAATGCCGTGCGGTGCATCTCCGCTTGCTTAATCTCTATCTGCAAGAGGTCGGTAGAAAGTGCCAAGCCCGCTTGAACGGCTGCCTGAACGGTATGGTGAATGGTATCCAACATCACCGTTGCAGTCTGCACTGTCTGCTGCTTGTCCTGCAATCCGACAAGCAACCAATAACTCTCTTCCACCTGCTCCAGCACATCGCGCTGCCGTACCTCCTGCTGCAACTCGGCGGCTTGCACGCCTACCTGCGCCAGTCTGTTACCCGCCACAATCTTGCCGCCTACATAAATAGGCTGCATTGCCATCACACCCGCCGTATAACCGTATTGGAAAAGGGACAAATGGTTCTGCAAGCCCAAAGACGCTCCATACTCCTCGTATAAAACTTGCAAAATCTCACGCGCACTGGCATTGGAGATGTCTTTGACACCCACATCAATCAGAGGATTCAAGGCATGGTAGCCAAGAGCGTATGCGTTGACCTTCGGGAAATAGTTGGTGAACGCCTGCTTCTTGACCTGTCTGGCTTTCTCTACCTCCAAAGCGGCTTGGCGCAATTCGGGATTGTTCTGCTGCGCCAATTGCAGGCACGAATCCAAAGACAAAGGAACGGCAAACAAGGACGATGGTACGAGTGTGAATAGCAATAGGAAGAAACCGACAGTCCTTGCTCGGGAGGGTCTGTGTGTGTGCTTCGGTATATCCGACTTTTCCGACATCAGTTTCCAGTACAAGACAGGCAGGATGGTGATAGTGAGCGGCAGGGTGAAAATCGTACCAAAACAAATCACCACACCCATAGGCATCCATAGACTGGTATGCGCAATAATCATCGGAACAACACCTAACGCTGTGGTAGCAGAAGTCAAGAATATCGGTCGCATACGCCGCAGACCCGCTTGAAACGCTGCCTCACGTACATCTAAATGCATAGTCTTACGCAGTTCTTCGGCATACTCGTACATCATAATGGCATTGCGCACTATCACACCAATGAGCGCAACAAGCCCAAGAAACGCCGTCATAGAAATATCCAACTGGAATAGATACAGCCCCAAGAATGCACCGAACACACAAAGCAAGGCACTGGATAGCGTGAGAAAAGCCAACGATACCTTACCGAAATGGTACAACAGCAACAATAGCATTACCAATAACGCTGCAACCACTGACCACAGGATTTGAGGCAGCATCTCCTCATTCACGGCAGACAGACCACCATAAGCAATGGTCACACCTTCCGGAAGAAGGGACATATGAGCAGCAATCCATTGTTTCACTTTCCTTTCCGCCTGTACGGAACTGGTATTTCCCCTCAAATCACATCCGACTGTGATAGAAGGAATACCGTTATAATGGTTTATAGCGGCACGATGCCATGTGTATTCCAAGTTTGCCACCTGTCGCAAAGGCACCCACAGAGCAGGGATATTGGTAGGCACAAGAACGTCGGCTAAATCCGCATTGTCTTGCTCGGCATACAGCACCACAGGAACAGCATAGTCGTCTTCATAAACCGTGGTAACCAAAGTGCCGCTATGAAGCGTGGCAAGATAGAGCGAAAGTTGCGCTTCGGTGATGCCCAAACGCGTTGCCTCATCCGCCTTGAGCGTGATCTGCACCTGGGGTTTGAACTGATCGTAGTCGGAATGCACCCATGCCATCTCCGGCTGCTGCGCCATAAAGGCTTTAAGCGAATCTGCCAACAACGCCATCTGCTCTAAATCTCCGCCCTCGAAACGCACCTCAACAGGGTTCTTGGCGGCTTGATAATCCACTTGCTTGAAACGAACATAGGCATTTGGAAAATGGTTCTCATATCGCTCAGAATACTCCTCCAGCACCGCCAGAGTAGCCTTACAGGATACCGTATTCACGATAAACTGCGCGTAACTCGGCTTTGCCATATTGGGCGCATAGATGGCATGGAAACGGGGCGAGCCTTGTCCCACAAATGACGTAACGGACGTGATGCGCGGGTCGCGCTGCATAATACGTGCCAGCGAATCTGCAACACTCGCCGTTTCCTGCAAGGACGCCCCTTCGCGCAGGTGTATCTCCACCGCAAAACACTCACGCTCCGCCTTCGGCAACAACTGGATATTCAAGCGGGTAAGCAAGAAAACACCGATTCCTATGCTTGTAACCAGAAGGATATACACAATCCATGGGGTATTGAAACAGCGGCGTAATATCTGCTCATAGCCATACTGCAGACGCTGAAAGAAACGGTTCTGCCCACGCTCGAAACGGTTCATTTCTTCTATTCGGCGACGGCGCACAAAGCGCGTCGCCATATAGGGCGTAACCCATGTCGCATAGAAGATGCTGACCACCAACGCAAAAGCAATCGCATAGGGAAACAACTGCACAAACTCACCCAACGGACCTGTAATAATCCTGGTCATAGGGAAAAACATACCCGATATGGAACAAGTGGCAAGCGCCATGGGCACAAACAACTTCGAGGTGCTTACCGAGGCGGAATACCAACGACTATGTCCCTTGTCCAACAAATCGGTATAGCCGTCTATGACAATTACCGAGTCGTCCACAATCATTCCCAACACGAAAATCAATGCCGCCAAGGTAACGGTATTCAACTCTATGCCCACCAAATACATCAACCCTAATGCAATGGCGATACAAACAGGCACTCCTGTGCTTGCCACCAACGCCGTACGCAGGGGGAACAGCACCAGCATCACCAAGATGACCACGATAATGGAAATCAAGATGTCGCGCAAGAACGAGGTTACAGAGTCTTCCACGACCTTGGGCTGGTCGGTGATACGATGGAACTGCAAGTCGGGCGGCAACTCCGCACGCGCCCGTTCCAACTGCTCCTCCACCTTACGTCCGAACTCTACTATATTGTTGCCTGGCGTCATCTCCATGCTGACAATCAAGCAATTGCTATGAGAACAACTATCCCCGTCGTAAAACGCAACATACTTAGATGGCGCAGCATACCGACGCTCTATGGTAGCAATATCCTTGAGCCGCAGCACAGCACCCTGTACGGGATCTGACCACACAATCTGCTCGGCAATCTCGTACTCCGTGCCATACGGGATGCGAACCTGGTATTGCGTGCCTTCCTCCGTGGCGGTCATCGTACGCAGACCTTGCAGCATCAGCTGTGCATTCAGCATATTCTGGTTGATACCATACGCCGAAAGACGGACAGGGTCAAGCGTGACGGCAATCTCCTCTTGCTGCTGGCCTAATACCTTGATTTTTCCCATCTCCTGGATACTACGCAGGCGATGGCATAATTGCGTGGCATAATCCGCCAACTCACGAGGGGTACGCTCGGAACTCTCCACAGCCAGCAGCATGGAGGAAGTGTTGCCGAAATCATCTACCACCATCACACCCAATACACCTCGCGGCAATGTCGTACGGCGGAACAAATCAAGATTGGCGCGGATACGTCCCCACGCTTCATTGTTGGACTTCACCGCCATACGTAAGGTGACATACACATAGACCATACCGTCCTCTGTCACGCTGTACGTATGTGCCTTGTCTACCTCCTCAAAGCCGTTGATATAGTCCTCCAAAGGCTTTGTGACCTGCGCTTCCACCTCTTGCGCCGTCGCCCCAGGATAGACCGCCACCACAACGCCCTGACGAATGGTGAAGAAAGGGAACTCGTCCTTGTTCATCTTCGTCAGTGCCCAGATGCCAAATACGGTCAGCGCCATAAACAAGAAGAACACCAAACCGTGGTTGTGCATCGCGCCTTCTATGTGGTTACGTTTTTTCAATGATAGAATGATCTGCTATACACGACCTTAAAATACAACCTGACAGCCTTTATACAATTTGTGGAAACCGTCCACGATAATCCGATCGCCTGCCTGCAAACCGCTCGTCACCAACACCCCTTCGGGTATGTACGCCCCCACCGTAATGGTTTGTTTCTCCGCTACATCATTCGCCCGAACTACCCAGACATAGTGTCCGCCTGGTGCAACATGAACACACGAAACAGGTATCACCACACCTTGCTTTTGCTGCCTATCCATACATATCTGACTTACCATTCCCGGTAAAAGCGAGTCTGTACGCAAAATCTCCGCACGTACGGCATACGTATGCGAGAGCGCGTGCGCACGCATTCCTTTCTCTACCACGCGAACAGGCACGCGCCGCTCTTTGGTCATCCCGGCGGCAGGAACCTCGACATAGCCCCTATCGCCTATACGGACTGCGGCTATTTCGTCTTCGGGCACAGCGAAAGAGACATACAGCCTATCTATCATCAGCAAGGTAAGTACCGGTACTGCGGGAGTAACCGTCTGCCCCATCACCACCGACACATCACCTATCACCGCATTGCATGGACTCTTCAAGGTGCAGTCCGTCACACGGCGCACCGCCATAGAAGCCATAGCCTGCGCCTGCGCCAACTTGGTCTGTATCTCCACGAACTGCTGTTCTGTAACACCTCCTGCCTCATGCACCTCCGCCACACGACGATAGCCATCTTCCGCCTGGCGCAAGGTAGCAGCTGCCACCTCGTAGGCATCCTTGGCAGCGGCACTGTCCACACGCAACAACACATCGCCCTGACGTACACGCTCTCCTATGCGGCAACCGACCTCCACCACCTGTCCCGAAACATCCATACTCAACGGCACGCGCCGTTCCTCCTCTATCGTCCCCACATACGTATGGGTCATCACGGCAGTGCGTTCACCGACCTCCAAGATCCGAACAGGCAGGGGCGACACCGTTTGCTCGCCCTTACGATGGGAACTGCCGCAAGATAAAAGCGTCATACCCAACAGCAACCCCACAACTATATGTAAGCCTCTACGCATAAAACAGTTCTGCTCTCAGTTTTTCTTTGCCACCAATAGGATATTCTCCCCTTTCAGCAGCGCATCGCTGCTTTGCGATGCACCGTGGTAATATAAATCGAATACAATGGCTTCTTTGTACAACATTCCCTTACCCGTAACTTCCACATCAAACACTTCCTCCTTTTTGCGTACACTCTCTATGCCTCCCACCAAAACGGTATCCGTGAAACTGACCTTTACGGTACGTGAAAACGGATACAGCGTCAGAACGGTATCACCCACCATAGCACCTGCTGTATAGACACCTCCTCGAAAAGGACTGAACATCAACAGCATCCTCTCATCTGTTTTCCGCAACAGATCCAACGTACCCTGCTCATCGCCCAACGCAAAGGCGGCACCATCTATCGCCACAGTGCCACTCGCCTTGTAACTATACTCACCCGCAATCTTAGTTGCCGAATCACAACCTGCAAACACTACAGCAATGAGCAGACCAAACCAATACATTCCACTTCGCATAGCACTCCTATTTTCTTATTGACCATTAGACTCGCAAAAGTATTTCCACAGAGGTGCGGCATGCAGCGCCTGTATGATTTCGCCCTGTTCCAGCAGTTCGCGCACTTCTGCGTGTTTCATCACATGAACGTGTATGTCCTCCGTACGCTCCTGGTGCGGCTCGCGCACCTTCTCCACACCCCGTGCGATGAACGTATAACTCAAATTGTTGTGGTTGGTCGGATTGGGCGACAGGGTCATAAACAGTTCCCATTCGCCTCCCTCGAAACCTGTCTCCTCGCTCAACTCACGTTTCGCCGCCTCCAAAGGCGTCTCGCCTGGGTCTATCACACCTGCCACCAACTCATAGTGTGTTTCCCCCAAAGCGTGCCTGTACTGGTCTTCCATCACCATATCACCCTCCTTGGTAATGGCAATGACATTGACCCAATTGGGAAACTCCAACACGAACCAAGTAGGGATAGTGGTGCCAGAAGGCAATTCCACTTCCTCTTGCCGCACACTCAACCACGTACCCAACTGCAAGATATGCTTGCTGCTACGTACCTTCCATTTTCTATTCTTCAGTTTTTCTATCATAACGCCTTACACTTGTCTCACAACTCCTTCTGCTATATCCGTCCACTTGACACCAAGGTACAGCACACGCACTATCAAATGAGCGAAATAGCCTACATACAACGCCTGAACTCCCCATATGCGGGCAAACAGCACATACCCCACAACAAAAGCAACCGCAGCCCATAGCATAGCATCACGTATCTCCTTTCCTGCCGCCGCCCCCACAAATACACCGTCCCACATAAATGCCAGCGCACTGACAACTGGCATGGCTATCAGCCATCCCATATACGGCACAGCACCTTGCAGCACCGCCGTTTCATCCGTCAGCAAGCCTACGCATTCGTTTCCCCAAAAAGCATACAGCACCGTGAACACGCCGCCGACCCCTAACGACCACAACAACAAATTCCGTACCAAAGGACGCACATTCGATGGTCTATGTTGCCCGAATGACTTGCCGACCAAGGCTTCCCCCGCATATGCAAAGCCATCCACGAAATAGGAAAAGAGCATAAAGAGTTTCATCATAATGGACGCCACTGCCAACTCCGTATCACCGTATTTCGATGCTAAGGCAGTAAAACCTACATAGACCACCATAAAGCACAAGGAACGGACGAACAACTGACTATTCAGACGGAACAGCGATGTATCCCGCACACTTTCCTTCTGCGCTGTCCGCCACGGTCTTACTCTGACTCTATATTTCCACAGCACAATGCCAAGCGCCAAGAGCAAGCCTGCGTACTGCGCAATCAGCGTCCCCCAAGCCACGCCTATACCACATAGAGACGTACAGACCGCAAGCCCATAACTTGCCACGATATTGACCACATTGACCAAGATATCCGTTGCCATCGGGCTGACGGTGTCTTGCATACCGATAAACCAGCCTTTCAACGCCATCAGACTCAACGTGGCTGGTGCTGCCCATATACGCACAAAGAAATAGCGCGTAGCAAAGTCCGCTACCTCTACGGAACATGGCACGAGCAGCAACACCCCTTTGACAAACAACCACTGTATGGCAATACAGCCCAACGCCCCTATCAACGCCACACGCAGGCTTCTTTTAAGCAGACTCGCACACGCCTCACTCACCCCTACTACATCCTGTTGAACGGCTCTGCCGTATGCCTGCGCAGTAAGACCGGACGTACCCACCCGCAGAAAACCAAAGTTCCAGTAGAGCAGATCGAACAGCATCGTGCCAATGGCAATACCACCTATGGCTGCCACATCGGCGATATGTCCCACAATTGCCGTATCCACCAATCCCACCAAAGGAATCGTGATATTCGCCAGAATGCTCGGCACTGCCAAACGCAGGATTTGGCGGTGGATACTCCCTACTCCTTTCTGCATCAGTCTTTTAGTACATAGACGGCAGGGATATTGCGTCCCAAACCATTGTAGTCCAGACCGTAGCCCAACACAAACTTGTTGGGAATAGACCTGCCGATATAGTCTGGCGTAGCGTCCTCATAGCGCAAGGCATCCGGTTTGAACAGGAAAGCGGTAAGCGATACCGAGCGCGCGCCTTTGTTGAGCAACATCTGCTTGAAATGGTGCATCGTGGTGCCTGTATCCACGATGTCTTCGATGACAATAATATCACGCCCTGCGATGTCCTCACTGAGAGGGACAACCATTTCCACGTGTCCCGTAGTTTCCATACCTTCGTAGGATTTGAGCCGCACGAACGTGATCTTCGAAGGCAAAGGGATTGCCCTATATAGATCCGCGGCATAGATATAGCCCCCGTTCAGCACGCATACAAACAGCGGCTCCTTATCCTTGTAATCGTTCGTTATACGGCGCGCCACATCGGCTACGATTTCACGTATCGCCTCTTCGGAGATAAACTCCTCGAACACGCGTCCTTCTGTACCTTGTAATGTCTTTGACATAGTATATTGCGTTTATTCCAACACTTGTCTTAGGTTGCCTGGCATATCCTACCCACGCATCACTCCTCGTAATGCTGGAAAAGAAAATCGTTATAGGGATAGCGCTGGATATGAATCGCCTTGATACGATTGTACATCAACTCTTTGAGCGCCTCGATATTCGCTTTCTCACGCGCGGAAATGAAGATGCAGTCGTCCTGCAACTTTGCCATCCATGTCTTTTCCAATTCCTCCAAGGAGACATTCTCACGCGTGGGCGGCGTAAGGTCGTCCTCCTCCTTGGGCGTATAGGTAAAGGCATCCACCTTGTTGAACACCACGATACGCGGGATGTCTGCCACCCGTTGCTGTTTCTTCGGCTTATGCTGCAACTCCTTGCCCCAAGGCTTGTTCTCCTGCTCCTCCTCACTGCGTGTGAGCAACTCGTTCACCGTCTTCTCCACCACCTCGTACTGCTCCTCGAAATTGGGATGCGAGATGTCCACCACATGTATCAGCAGGTCTGCCTCGCGCACCTCATCCAAAGTGGATTTGAACGACTCTACCAAATGGTGCGGCAGTTTGCGTATGAAGCCGACGGTATCGCTCAACAGGAAAGGCAGGTTGCCCAACGTCACCTTGCGCACCGTGGTATCCAAGGTGGCGAACAGTTTGTTCTCCGCAAAGACCTCGGACTTGCTCAGCAGGTTCATCAAGGTGGACTTGCCCACATTGGTATAACCCACCAATGCCACACGCACCATCTTCCCGCGGTTCTGACGCTGGGTAGCCATCTGCTTGTCTATCTTCTTCAACTCCTCCCGCAGCAAGGCAATACGCTGTCCGATAATCCGCTTGTCCGCTTCAATCTGGGTTTCACCCATACCACGACTGGTGGTACCACCGCCTCGCTGGCGATCCAAGTGTGACCACATACGCGTCAAGCGCGGCAACATATATTGCAAATGCGCCATCTCCACCTGCGTCTTCGCATAACTGGTCTGGGCACGCTGCAAGAATATTTCCAATATCAAAATTGTCCTGTCCATGACACGGATACCCCGTCGCTCGCAACCCTCCACAGGACTGTTCAGCGTCTTCTCGATATTGCGTATCTGGCGCGGCGACAACTCATCGTCGAATATCACCAAGGTGATGTCCTGTCCGCTATGATAAATACAGTCTCTGATTTCCGCCAGTTTGCCCTCACCCACGTAGGTCGTAGAATTGGGCACACCCAAACGCTGCACAAAACGCCTGGCAGGTACGATTTTGTTCGTATCTGCCAAGAACGCCAGTTCGTCCAGATATTCCTTCGTCCGTTCTTCCGACTGCTCGGGGGTAATCAAGCCCACGAGCACTGCATACACACGCTCTTCTTTGATTTCTATCATATCGTAGCCCTAATCGCTTATTAGCAGTAGGGAACTGTTGAATGGTTTTCTAAAACTGCACCTTTGGCGCACGCTCAGCACCCGACTCTGCCTCGAAATACGGCTTCTTCTCAAAACCGAACATAGAGGCTATGAGGTTGTTTGGGAACTTACGAATACCGGTGTTGTATTCGCGCGCCTTGTCATTGAAATTCTGTCTTGCCACCGTGATACGGTTCTCTGTGCCTTCCAACTGCGCCTGCAAATCACGGAAGTTGGCATTGGCTTTCAGGTCGGGGTAACGCTCTGCCACTACCATCAACCGTCCCAATGCCTGGCTGAGCGAGCCTTGCGCTTCCTGATATGCCGCCAACTGCTCGGGAGTAGCATGAGCGGGGTCTATGGTAATCTGCGTGGCCTTGGCACGCGCCGCAATCACAGCCTCCAAGGTCTCACTCTCGTGGGCAGCGTAGCCCTTGACCGTTTCCACCAAGTTGGGTATCAAATCCGCACGACGCTGGTACTGGTTCTCCACCTGCGCCCAACTGTTCTCTACCATTTCTTCCGCGCTGACCATACCGTTATAACGCCCAACGCCCCAAAAAACAACGATTGCCAATACCAACAGCACCGCAATCCAAGGTAATGCTTTTCTCATATTCCTATCTGATTCTTAAACTATCTACGTGTGGATTACCATCTTCCTCCCGCGCCACCTCCCGAGGTGGAGCCACCGCCCCACGAGCCGCCGGAGAAGCCTCCGCCTCCCGGTATACGACCGCCTCTGCCAATACCGCCTATGTACGTGGTGCGCCGCAAACGAGGAATCACAAACGGCATAGTATGGGTATGCCCACAGTGTTTGCAGGCGTATGTCCGCACCCCTGTCCCTTGCTTGGCATACGTAGCCGCAGAAACGACTTGCTCACGCACGACACGGCTCTTGCGCTTGCCACAACGCGGGCAGCGGCGATATTGCGCCAAATAGAGCACCCATACGAACAAGCCCATCCCCAATCCGCAAAGCAGTATCAGCGGGATAATACCTAATCCGAACGCATTATTATCCCTCGCTTTTTGATAGCCTGCTCGGTCGGTGACGGACTGCATCGTCCGCAGTTCCTCGGGAGCTTCCCCATCGGTGCATATCTCGTAGATACGCATCGCCCCATAGCACAAACCCTTGCCGTACTGGTCCTGGCGGAACAACGGAATCATCTCGTCCTGGATAATGCGGCTGCACTGCGCATCGGTCAGCACGCCCTCTATGCCCGTACCTGTCATAATACGGATGTCGTGGGAATCAAGCACAAAGCAAATCAGCACCCCCGTATTCTTGCCCTCACCGCCAATCCCCCAGGTCTGGAACAACCGGTATGTGAAGTCGAACATATCCGCCTCGCCTATGCTCTGCAACGCCGCCACGCACAACTCCACCGCCGTAGAGTCCTGCAAAGTCCTGGCACAGGCATTGAGAAAACGCACGTCCTCTGCCGACAAGATTGCATCGGGATTTGCCACATACTCCCACTGTCCGTATTCCTTCGGGTCGGGCACAGTCTGAGGTGTATAGACTACGCCATAGCCCAGCAAAGGCAAACAGCAGAGGAAAATACAAAGTAGTCTTCGCATACGCAAAAAGAAATTTGCCCGCAAAGGTACTACTTTTTTTCGACATACACAAGAGGCGATTTCTATTTTTTCGGAGCATTGGTGCGAAAATGAGGTATTTTTGGCTTTGGACTGGGTAAGGAAGCAAACGAAAAAGACACAGAAAAGCAAACGCGGGTGGAAGAGACAAGGAGCGGGCGGCATTTTATGTTAAAAAATACAAACCATACCAGCCTATCTGTATAAGTTTGTTAAACGCTTCATGTCGGCTTGCCGAGGGCTTTATGTTGCGATGATGTTACGATGATGTTACGATGATGTTACGATAATGTTACGATAATGTTACGATAAAGACAGTCAATCGACACAGCAAAGACCGCATTCTTACCCATATCCAGAAAACAAAGAGCGGGTTTGTGCGGGTTTACACGCCCACTATCAACCGATACAAACTAAATGAAATCAGCGATTTACAACACTTTTGACTTTGAGAATTGGCATAACTAAAAACGTAAAGACTGACGAGAAAGCACGATAAAAAAAAGTAAAAAAGCGCGTTTGTCCTCCTAAAAAGCCATGACAGAAAGCAGCATATAATTTTAACAACATTTTACATATACACTTCTTAGAAAGGACAATCGGCTTTTATACCAAGAGAAATCGCACGCATGCCGCCAAGAGAAATACAGAATAGGTTATGGTTTACACCGTATATGATTACAATACCATGAACATCAAACAACTACAATAAACGCAACTATACTCACCTCTCCTGTCCAACATATTTGTTTCGAACCTTCGTTCTAAGGCAGAGAATTTGGACAAATCACGCATTATCCAACAAAAAAACAGGGAGAAATTTGCATATTCGGGATATTTATTGTACTTTTGCAACGCTTTTCGGGACTCCGAACGCGCCTGATTACACGCACAGAGGCATGGATTGCTTGCGAATAACCGCCCAAAAGACAGGTTCGTACGCACCTGTCATTAGGCAACAAGAGGTGTTGTCTCGTATGGACGTTGCCTGCGTGCATACGTGCACAATTATCAAAGGGAATGGGGCTGTATGGAGTAGCGTATGGACGTTGCCTGCGTGCATACGTGCACAATCAAGCATCGGATTGCGGTAAGGACAAAGCAGCGACAAGGAGCGGTTTTTGCAAAACGCCTGCACGATACGCGATGGCGCATGGCATAGTATGCACACACCTAAACATCTGGAATGGCACGTTGGGAAAAGAAGTGCTTCTCGAACAGGGCATCATATAGAAAGGGTATCATACAACGCGTTGGTTGAATTAGCGTGATATGATTCTTATTTGCAGTATATGCATTATCAATGCAATATGACAAATATGACTTGTTCGACCACTACGCGGTCGGTGTAGAGAGTGTGTGTACATCTTACCGTGGGTTGCGACCCACGGCTACCATATGGACACCGCTACGCGGTTTGAGAACGAACAAATACATAAAAATGGTTGAATTTCATTCGACCAACGGGTATCATACAGAAGAATACAGGGGTTCGATTGCTTGGGGAGAGGAACAAAAATAGACACTACATGAAAAAGAGGAAACCTTATGTGGACGCCGAGGGAAACAAATTGCCTTATCCTTGGTTGATTAATTTTGCATTGTGGTTGGTGGGAGGAAGTCAACGGGTTCGACTGAACTTTTGGAGTAAGCATCCACGGCATGCAGCAGAAAAAACATTGCGTGATATTTTGACGATTTCGCGTGATACGGTGTACGGCAAGGAACATCACTTCGATGTGATACTACAAGCCACAAACGCAGAAGACCTATTCCGACTGTACAGGCAATATGTCCCTGTGAACGACAGTTTCGAAAGCCTCCGTCCGTACGTGGAAAGGCATAAGCACGGCGAAGAGAACGTACTGTTCCCTGGCAAGCCCGACATGTACGCCACAACGAGCGGCACGACATCCGAACCGAAATGGATTCCGATGACCCATAAGTACATCAAGGATGTATATGGCAAGATGACGCACGTATGGATATGGAACTTCATCAAGCACAGAAGCCGCATCTTCGGAGGACATATATTCCAGACTGTGGGCAAAGAATGCGAAGGATACGCACCCGATGGCACATTGTTTGGTTCCGTGAGCGGCGTATTAGTGCGTGATGTGCCGCAAATCATCAAGAAACATTACACACAGCCTGCGTGCGTGGTATCCATAGCAGACTACAATGCACGCAACTACACCTTGGTGCGTCTGGCGCTACAACACAGGGATGTGACGCTATGGAGTACCGCCAATCCTTCTACGGTACTGGAAATGCTTCGCGTGGTAGATGAACACGCAGAGGAACTGATAGACGATATAGAAAACGGCACACTGACCAACAACTTCGATGTGTCGGATTACATACGCGAAGAGATAGAACCCTATATGTCGCCCAAACCCGAACGCGCGGAAGAACTGCGCAGGATATTGGCGGAAAAAGGGCGGCTCGACCCGAAAGATTTCTGGCCTCTGCTACAATATATGTCCACATGGAAATGCGGCAACACAGGCATCTATATGGAGAAATATATGCACCGGTTTGATTGGGAGCAGACATTCTACCAGGAGTTGGGCTATATCGCCACGGAATGCCGGTTTGGATTCTCCTTGGACGACACCAACGAATCAGTGCTGTTCCCGCATTTCCACTACTACGAATTTGTGGAGGAAAGCGAATTGGACAAGCCCGACAAGCACTTCCTGCAGGTGTATGAACTGGAACAAGGAAAACGCTATTGCTCCTATGTGACCACCTATTCGGGACTGTTCCGATACAACATGAACGACCTCGTGGAAGTGGGCGGCAAGTTCTACAACACCCCGACCATTCACATGGTATCCAAGATAAACGGTATCGTGAGCATGACAGGCGAGAAACTGTACGAACCGCAGTTTATCGACGCTGTGCATGCCGCAGAGAAAGAGACAGGTATAAAGACACGCTTCTTCGTGGGCTTCGCGGACATAAAAGAATCGCGCTACCATTTCTACTTTGAGTTTGAAGACGAAGACCTACCACAAAAGACCGCCGATGAGTTTGGCAAGGTGGTGGACAAGAAATTGCAGGAGATAAATATCGAGTACGAGTCGAAACGGCAATCGTTCCGCCTGCATGACCCACAGGCACATATCCTGTTGAGCAATGCCTATTCGCGCTTCAAGGCGGCTTGCCTGAAAGACGGCTTGCGCGATGGACAGTTCAAATTCAACCTACTGATGCAGGACGAGAAACGCCAGCGCAAATTCAGCCTGATAGAGCGTTTGGCAACAGGATACGACAACTTCACGGCACGCGTGCTGGAACAAGCCAACGAGATGGATGAACGTAGCCGCAAACGGGAAGCAAAACGCAAAGAACGCCGCAACAGCAAAAAGAAATAAGGCAATGGAACTGTTGGACGGCATACGCGCAGTGGTCTTTGACTTGGATGGGACGCTATACGACAAGCGGGGCTTGACGGGCGAAATCATCCTCGGACAATTAGGTTCACTGTCTGTACTGTCGTCTGAACAGAAGGCACGCAAGGCACTACGCGGAGACTATTTCGGCTCGAAGGAGGCATTTTATGAGCAGTTCTTCGGGACGATGGCGCAAGGACACCTATACACAGCCAAGGTGGCGAGATGGTGGTATTTCCATATCTATCTGCCACTGATGGTGCTCTCGCTGCGCCTATGGCACAAGCCACGCCACTGGGTGCACCCATTGATAGCCTATTGCCATCGGAAAGGGATACGCATCGCGGTCTATTCAGACTACGAACGCGTGCACGACAAACTGCGCGCCATCGGGCTAAACCCCGACGACTTCTGCTACATCGTATCTGCCCCCGAATTAGGCGGACTGAAACCCGCGCAAGCATGCGCCGAGAAAGTGCTTGCCACATTGGGCGTGGAAGGAGCAGAGGCACTGTTTGTCGGCGACAGAGACGACACGGACGGGGGGAGCGCAAGAAGCGTGGGCGCACGATTTGCCAAGGTAACATCTGATTTTCTGCAAGAACTATGATAGACAACATTCGATACAAGGAATTGGAAGTGGCAGAGGGGACATACATTCCCGAAGTGGGTATAGACTACCCCGAGGACAATCCCGTAGCCCGTCTGTACAAGCCCGTGTATGACCGCAAGGTGGTGGTGGACGAACACTACCCCTACATAGACGACACCTGGCAGGCACGTTGGATGCGCGCAGGCGCATGGGCAGTGCTGCTACGAGTAGGTTTAGGCTTCTGGCTACGCCTGAAAATGGGACTACGCATCAAAGGACGAGCGCAACTCAAAGCCAACAGGAAAGAACTCGCTGGCGGGGCGATAACGATAGCCAACCATATGTTTCGTCTGGACGCGCCCTGCGTACTGCTGGCTTGCCAGACCAAGCACACGGTGAAAATCCCGATGTTCGCGCCCAACTTCTCTACAAAAGACAATTTCTTCCTGCGCGCCGTGGGCGGCATACCCATTCCCGAGGCGGAGCAAGGCATGGCGGCATTGAAGAAATTCAACGAGGCATTCGACGAGTTCCACCGCCGAGGCTATTGGTTTCATATCTTCCCCGAGGCGGCACGCTGGGATTTTTACAAGCCTCTACGTCCTTTCCAGAAAGGGGCATTCTCTATGTCGTACAAATACGGTATGCCCATCGTCCCCTGCGCCATCACCTACCGTAAGCGCACGGGACTATATCGTCTGTTCGCGCCTGCCCACATACCCCTACTGCAAGTGGAGATAGGCGAGCCGATATTCCCCGACAAAACACAGCCTCGCAGCAAAGAGGTGGAGCGTTTGCGCACCGAGGCGCACCTGCGCATAGAGGCATTGGCAGGCATCACCAAGAACTCATGGCCTATCGCGGCAGACAATTAGATGGCTGTTTAGCAGAAGGGGTTGTGATTTCATTTGTCCTATTCTTTTCACACCACACATACCAATAAACAAATAATATATTGTTCGTTACGCCTTAAATCATACAACAATGAATAACATATTAGCAATAGATACGACCAACACTCAAGATATTGCTATGCAGATTGCAGGAAAGGTGAGGACGCGAAGGCTCGAATTGAATTTAACCCAAGAAGGTTTGGCGACAAGGGCTGGACTGAAATTTGCTACCTATCGCAGGTTTGAACAAACTGGGGAGATTTCACTGAAAGGATTGCTGCAAATCGGTTTTGCCTTGGATACACTGAAGGATTTTGAGAACCTTTTTGCACAAAGACAATACCAAACCTTGGACGAAGTATTGAACGAGCAGAATGTGAACCGCAAAAGAGGAAACAAAAACCATTGAGCATCGCAAAGCCGAATGTCAGTGAGGATGAATTATGGAGCACGTAAGACAAATAGAGGTAGTATATGCCAATAGGTTAGTGGGGAGGTTGGCACTAACCAAAGAAGGAATGTGCGCGTTTGAATATTCCACAGAGTGGTTACATTCGGGATTTTCTATTTCTCCGTTTGAGTTGCCGCTACGTAGCGGAGTATTTATCGCCAAGCCACGTCCTTTTGAAGGGGGATTCGGTGTTTTTGACGATTGTATGCCCGATGGGTGGGGACTACTGATTTTGGATAGATACTTGCAACGAAAAAGAATCAACCCTCGTACACTTACGCTACTTGACCGCTTAGCGATGGTCGGCACGACAGGACGCGGTGCGTTGGAGTTTTATCCAAACAAAGGCACTGTATCAAAAAAAGGATATGCAGATATTGAAATGCTGGCGTATGAAGCCCAACAGATTCTTGACAGCAATGACTATACAGGAAGGGGGGTTGAAGAACTGCAGCAAAGAGGAGGCTCACCAGGTGGTGCTCGACCTAAGATTTTCACTCGCTATGACGGTAAGGAATGGTTAGTGAAATTTCGTGCCAAAGAAGACCCAAAAGACATCGGCAGGACAGAATACCGCTATTCTCTTCTTGCCAAAGAATGTGGCATAGAAATGCCCGATACGCGACTTTTTGAAGAGACTTATTTTGGCGTAGAGCGGTTTGACCGGACGGAGAGCGGGAAATTACATATAGCGAGTGTGGCAGGGCTGATCGGCGCAGATTATCGACTGCCAAGTATTGACTATACACATATCTTTCAGGTCTGTGCCGCGTTGACGCATAATGTGGCAGAAATGTGGAAAGTATATCGTTTGATGGCGTTCAATTATCTGATTGAGAACAAAGATGACCATGCAAAGAACTTTGCCTTTGTCTATCGGGAAGGGGAATGGCATCTTGCACCTGCCTACGACCTGCTGCCGAGTAGTGGTATAAACGGCTTTCGAACAACCTCTATCCACGACAGTATAGAACCTACCAGAGAAGACCTGCTTGCTGTGGCAGTAGGTATGGGATTGGACAAAAAAGAGTGCTTAGAGATATATGAGAATATGTATAAACATATATCGGAATTTAACGCAAAGCACGCTATACATATAGGTTAGATTGAGCACATAAGACTTGCATAGGAAGCACTAACAGATAAGAACGTAGAGACCGCGAAAGGCGTGGCACATTACAAATATGTGGCGCGCCTTTTGTTGTAATATTGTGACAGTTTGTGGATTATCACGAAATTTTGAAGGGGATTTGGAATAGTCATTTTTTTTGCGTAACTTTGCACAAAATTTATATCCGATATGAACTTTACGCATCTACACGTTCACTCACACTATTCCATGCTGGACGGTATGTCCAAAGTGCCCGACATCGTGGAGAAATGTCTGAAAAGCGGTATGTACGCCGTCGCCCTGACCGACCACGGCAATATGTACGGCATTAAGGAACTGTTGGACTACTGCAAGAAAGTGAACAAGCGTTTGCAAGAAGGCGCCGCAGAGGGCGAAACACCCCTTGTATTCAAGCCTATCGTGGGCTGCGAGACCTACTGCGCACGCCGCGGCAGGCATTCTATGAGCGATGAGAAAGCACACAACGGCGAAGGGCGCGAATATATCATCGACCGTTCGGGCTGGCACCTCATCCTATTGGCAAAGAACAAAGTAGGTTATCACAACCTCTGCCATATCGTGAGCGAGAGTTTCATGGACGATGCGTACAACTACACGCCGCGTATCGACCGTGAACTACTGGAAAAATACCACGAGGGACTGATGTGCTCGTCCGCCTGCTTGGGCGGCGAATTGCCCCAGAAAATCATGGCAGGTGATATAGCAGGGGCGGAAGAGGCAATCGAATGGTTCAAGCAGGTGTTCGGCGAGGACTACTACATCGAAATCCAGCGACACCAGACGGACAAGCCGCATGCAGACCAGAACACCTATCAGCGGCAGAAAGAGGTAAATCCCGTTTTGATAGAACTGGCACATAAGCACGGCGTAAAGGTGATCGCGACGAACGACTCGCACTTCGTGAACGAAGAGAACGCCGAGGCACACGACCGCCTGATATGCCTTAGCACCAACCGCTTTGTGGACGAGGACGACCGTATGCACTACACCAAGCAGGAATGGCTGAAAACGCCTGACGAGATGGCGGCGATATTCGCCGATATACCCGAGGCACTGACCAACACCCAGGAACTGGTCGATAAAGTGGAGATATACGACATCGACTCGGGTCCTATCATGCCGAACTTTCCTATTCCCGAGTCGTTCGGTACGGAAGCGTCTTATCGCCAGAAATTCAGCCCGCAAGACCTGTTCGAGGAATTCACGCGCAACGAACACGGAGAGGTGGTATTGAGCCAGGAAGAGGCAGAAAAGAAAGTGAAAAAATTAGGCGGGTACGAGAAACTGTATCGTATCAAGTTGGAGGCAGACTACCTTGCCTACTTGGCATACGAAGGCGCAAAGGAACGCTATGGAGAGGTGCTGACAGAGGAGCAGAAAGAGCGTATCCAGTTTGAACTGCACATCATGAAGACCATGGGTTTCCCTGGCTACTTTCTGATAGTGATGGACTTTATCCGTGCGGCACGCGAGGAGTTGGGCGTGAGCGTGGGGCCAGGGCGCGGTAGCGCAGCGGGTTCGGTGGTGGCATACTGTCTGCATATCACAGACCTTGACCCGCTCAAATACGATTTACTATTCGAGCGTTTCCTCAATCCCGACCGTATCTCCCTACCCGATATCGATACCGACTTTGACGATGTGGGACGACCGAAAGTGATCGACTGGGTGACCAGACGGTACGGTACCACCCACGTGGCGCATATCGTAACCTACGGCAAGATGGCAACCAAGAGCGCGATAGCGGATGTGGGGCGTGTGCAACGTCTGCCCCTCACCAAAGTGGCAGAACTGAAATCATACATCCCTGACCGCAATTTCCCCGAGAGCATCAAAGACGAGAAAGGCAAATCGCCCAAAGTGAACCTCAAGAACTGCTACAAATACGTAGAGGAACTCAAACGGGAATATGAGACGGGCGACCCCAATGTGCGCGAAGTATTGGAGTATGCCAAGCAGTTGGAAGACACCAACCGCCAGGTGGGCATTCACGCCTGCGGCATTATCATCGGTGCGGACGACCTGACCAAATTCGCTCCCTTGTCAAGCGTCATGGACCCGAAACTGAAAAAGCGCGTCCTGGTAACCCAATATGACGGGCACGTAGTAGAGTCGGTGGGCTTGATAAAGATGGACTTCCTCGGGCTGATTACGCTCAACATCATCAAGGAATGTATCAAGAACATCAAGAAACGCAGCGGCGAAGAGGTGGACATAGACCACATCCCCATAGACGATGCGCTGACCTACAAGCTATTCCAGGAAGGACGGACGATAGGGGTATTCCAGTTTGAGTCGGCGGGTATGCGCAAGTACATGAAAGAGTTACAGCCAACCGTGATTGGAGACATTATCGCCATGAACGCGCTCTACCGTCCAGGTCCTATGGACTACATTCCGCAGTTCATCCGACGCAAACAGGGATTGGAACCCGTGACCTACGACATACCCATCATGGAGAAATACCTCAAAGACACCTATGGGGTGACGGTATATCAAGAGCAGGTCATGCTCCTGTCGCGTCTGCTGGCGAATTTCACCCGCGGCGAGAGCGATATGCTCCGAAAAGCGATGGGTAAGAAGCAGATGGAGACCCTGCAAAAACTGCGCGGCAAGTTTATGGCAGGCGGCAAAGCCAACGGACATAGCGAGAAGGTATTGGAGAAGATATGGTCGGACTGGGAGAAATTCGCTTCCTACGCGTTCAACAAATCGCACGCTGCCTGCTACTCGTGGGTAGCATACCAGACAGCGTACCTCAAAGCCCACTACCCTGCCGAGTTTATGGCAGCCAACCTGACCGTATCGAAGGACAACATCAAGGAGGTGACCAAGTTCATGGACGAATGCAAGAGCATGGGCATAGAGGTGTTGGAACCCGATGTGAACGAGTCGGAAATGACCTTTACGGTGAACGCCAAAGGAAACGTGCGTTTCGGCTTAGGCGGCATAAAAGGTGTGGGCGAAGGTGCGGTGGAAAGCATTATCCGCGAGCGCGAGCAGAACGGTAAGTTCAAGGATATATTCGATTTCGTAGAGCGCGTGAACCTGCAAGCCTGCAACCGCAAGACCATCGAAAACCTCGCACTCGCAGGCGCGTTCGACTGTTTCGAAGGTCTATACCGCGAGCAACTGCTTGGCATCAACAGCAAAGGCGAAAACGTATTGGAGACCTTGGTACGCTACGGCACACTGTTTCAGCAAGACAAGCAGCAACAGCAGAACTCCCTATTCGGCGACTTGGGCGATATGGGGGCTGCCATACAGCACCCCGAACTGCCGCAGGTGGCACGCTGGACATCCATCGAACGGCTCAACAAGGAGAAGTCGCTCATCGGCATTTTCCTCTCCGCCCACCCTTTGGACGAGATGGAATACGAGGTGCGCGAACTATGCAATATCACCGCGGAGGAACTGAGTCTCTTTGAAGGCTGGCGCACCCCTGAAGCACGGCTTGCCGCACAACGGAAAACGGACAATGACATAGCGGATAGCACCAACGAGAGTGAGGGCGAATGGGACGAGAATAGCGAAGAGAACACCGACAAAGAGCGTATCACCCCAGAGCGTTTCTTTGAGAAATACAAAAACCAGCCCTTGCATTTCGGCGGAATCGTAACAAACGCGGAGGAGGCGATTTCCAAGAAAGGCAATCCCTATGGACGCTACGTGGTGGAAGACTACTCGGGCAGTTACCAGATGACGCTCTTCGGCGATAACTACGCAAAATTCGCCCCATTACTCAAACAGAACGTGTATGTGTATATCACTGCCACCATTGCCCAACGCGGTGCAGGGACACGATGGTTCAAAGAGAAACCTGACAACGAGGCAGAGTTTGCCCTAAACATCACGAACGTGGAAATGTTAAAGGATGTGCAGGACAAATACAATACCGACATCACCCTACGCATTCCCATAGACCAATTAGACAAAGAACTGATAGAGGAACTGCTGGAACAGTGTGCGGCGCACCCTGGGAAAAACATACTACATATCCAAGTCGCCGACCCTATACGCAACTACCTGATAACTATGACATCCAAAGGACATCACGTACATATCGACACGGATTTCTACCACTGGATTACAAACAACAGCAAAATCACCCTGATACGATAAGCATATTTCTCCTACTATGGCTATGAACTATCAAGAGACCCTCGCCTATCTATATGCCTCCCAGCCTGCGTTCCATATCGTAGGGGCTGCGGCATACAAGCCTGGATTGGACAACACACGCCGCCTAATGCAACACTTGGGTATGCCGCACGAGCGGTTTCGCTCCGTACACATCGCCGGCACGAACGGCAAGGGCAGTACCTCCCATCTGATAGCCGCCTCCTTACAATGCGCGGGCTACAAAGTGGGACTCTACACCAGCCCTCACTTAGTGGATTTCAGAGAGCGCATACGTATCAATGGCGAGATGATACCTGAGGCGGAAGTGGTGGCATTTGTAGAGGCCAACAAAGAGGTATTGGAACAGATAAGACCTTCGTTCTTCGAGACAACTATGGCGATGGCATTCGACTACTTTGCCAAGCAGCAGATAGACATCGCTGTGGTGGAATGCGGCTTAGGAGGCAGGTTGGATTCCACCAACATCATCACACCGCTACTGTCGGTCATCACCAATATAGGACTTGACCACACCGAGTTCTTGGGTAATACCTTGGCTGAGATAGCCGCAGAAAAAGCGGGTATCATCAAACCAAATGTTCCCTGCGTAATCGGCGAGACGAACGAAGAGACGATGCCCGTCTTTATGGAGAAAGCCGCACAATGCCGTATCGTAGGCGAAGGGTTGGAAACCAGCGATTGCAGGATTTGGTTTGCCGACCAATGCGGCTACCTCCGCAAGCGGAGACTGCGCGAAGTGCCCGACTGCCAACTGACAGGGATATACCAGGAGAAAAATATGCAAACTGCCTACGTGGCACTGCAAGTGCTACGGAACCATTCCCCCTTAACCCTTTCCACAGATGCCATACGGCAGGGATTTGCAAATGTTTGCACGCTCACGGGATTGCGCGGACGTTGGGAATTCATAGGGCATACGCCCGACATCATCTGCGACACGGGGCATAACGCACATGGCATTCGCTACGTGGCAGAACAACTGCAAAGTCTGTCGTCCCAATACGCTACCCTGCGTATCATATTCGGTATGGTGGCAGACAAAGACATCGCTACCGTAATGGGTTTGCTGCCGAAAGACGCAGTGTATTATTTCACACAACCCAATAGCCACCGCGCCTTCCCTGCCGAGCGCTTGGCAACGATGTGGGGCAATGGAAAGTGGTTTGCCCGTGTGGAAGACGCAGTGCATGCCGCACAGGCAGACGCGGCTGCCGAAGACTTGCTATTCATAGGCGGGAGCAACTATGTAGTGGGCGAGGCACTCGCCAGTTTCCCAACAAAATCCTAATCACTGCGGATTGATTGCAGTAAAATCGTGTTTCGGACGTACATACATTATATACTTTGCAGTACGCACGAAATGCTAACAAATGCTAATAAAAAAAAGCAAGGGTTAGCGTGGAACAATCCGCGACTTCTCCGCGAGGTGACCGCTACCTGACCGCTACCTGACCGCTCGTGGAACAATTACAAAACACCTGTGATATGTTGAGGACATCGGGAGGAATTTGTTAGTAAATTTTAACGTTACTCATATACCTATCGTAACACAGTACACGGATACGTATCATAATTCTACAAAAGACTTTCTTATCCTAATTATACATAGTATGAAAAAAACTATATTTGCGCTCGTACTGATAAGCAGCCAACTCATCGGTTGCACCCAAATGCATCAAGAAACACCCACTACAACCATGGAACAGAACGTAGTAGAAAACATCCTAAGCCGACGCTCGGTGCGGTATTTCACAGGCGACAGTATCTCACAAAAACAAATCGAGACCTTGCTCCGCTGTGCTATGGCAGCCCCCTCCGCCATCAACAAGCAACCCTGGGCATTTGTGGTCATCACCGACAAGGACATACTCCACCGCATCGGTGCGGAGATGCCCAACACCCGTTGCAGCAACAAGCCCGCCTGCGCATTTGTTCCCTGCGGAGACCTCACAAAAGCCATCGAAAGCCAACCCGATTTCTGGATAAACGATGTGTCTGCTGCCACCGAAAACCTGCTGCTTGCAGCGCATGCCATGGGCTTGGGCGGTGTATGGACGGGCATTCATCCCGACAACACACGCGTGGCACAACTGCAAGAAATCTTGGGTCTGCCCGCGCATATCCTTCCACTATGCGTAGTACCCATCGGTGTGCCCGCGGAATCGCCCGCAGTGAAGGACAAATTTAACACGGAAAACATCCATTACAACCAATGGTAAACCCACTTTTTGTACATAAATCAAAAACTACGGATATGAAGAAAGTATCTCTTTGGGCGATGTGTATCGCCATGTTGCTGTCTGGCTGCCAGAAAACGCCCGTATGGAAAGCAGAACATGTGTTTGTAATCGGATTAGACGGCTGGGGTTCGTATAGCGTGGAGAAGGCAGATATGCCCCGCGTGAAAGCCTTGATGGATGAAGGTTGCTACACCTTGAAGAAACGGAGCGTATTGCCTTCGTCCAGCGCGGTGAACTGGGCATCGATGTTCATGGGCGCAGGCCCCGAACTGCACGGCTACACGGAATGGGGGTCGAAAACACCCGAACTGCCCTCGCGTGTACTGAACGAACACGGTATATTCCCCACGGTGTTCAGCGAACTGCGCAAAGCGGCTCCCGATGCCGAAATGGGCGTACTGTACGAATGGGATGGCATCAAGTACCTCGTCGATACGCTGGCGCTAAACTACCACGCAGAGGCAACCGACTACATAGAACACCCTACCAAACTCTGCGATATGGCGTGCCGATACATCACCGAGAAGAAACCCGTGCTGAGTTTCTACTGCTTTGACCACCCTGACTACGAAGGGCACCATGCGGGAGGACACGACAGCCCCGACTATTACGCCGTCTTGCAGGAACTGGACGCGTATGTTGGGCGCATTGTGGACGCCATCAAGGCAGCAGGTATCTACGACAACAGCATTATCATCGTGACCGCTGACCACGGAGGCATAGACAAAGGACATGGTGGCAAGACGATGCAGGAGATGGAAACACCGTTCATCATTGCAGGAAAAAACATCAAGAAAGGCGGCAACTTTGACGAGAGCATGATGCAGTTCGACTGTGCTTCCACCATTGCCTACATCTTCGGATTGGAACAGCCACAGGTGTGGATAGGACGCCCTATGACACAGGTGTTCGAATAAGACACAGAAAGGACGACGTATACCTATTAGCAAATCCCCCAGAAATAAGCACTATTGCTGGGGGATTTGCCTAAAAACACACCAAAAACTGGTAGATTTGTACGAAAAACTATCCCATTTGTACTTTTTTTTTTGATATTTCCTACATAAAGACTACTTTTGCAGCAAATTTCGATAAGGATTAGCCAATGGATGTAACGCGGTTGTCGGTAAATACGATTCGAAACATGGGTACGTTGTGCTTGGAGGACGATGTGCTGATGTTGGAAAAAACGCATACCTTGTTTGACCGTAGTATGGCGTTTCTGTTGGATCACGTATGCGTGGCTTTGGTGGTGCGTGGCAGTGCCGATTTCTTGATTGACAACGCCACATATCATGTGCAGGCAAACGATATGTTGGTGATTATCCACCAGCAAGAGGTGCGTCGCCTGGGTATGACACACGACTTTGAGGCTCGCGTGGTGCTGATGTCGCGTGCGTACATCGATTTCTTGAACCTGCGCAACAGTTATCAGATGTTTCTCAACCTGCGGCGCGAGCCTCTGGTACACCTGAAAGGCGAAGCGCTATCTTCTTTGGAAACCTGCTTCAACAATATAAGCACCACGCTCCGCCACCATGACAATCCGTATCAAAAGCAATCTATCTATCACCTTATCAAGGCATATATGTATAGTTTTGCATACTATCTGCTTCCCCACAACGGCAACCCCAGAAATCGTGCGGAAGAGGTATGCGGACGCTTTATGGCACTGCTCGAGAACAACTATCGGGAGCACCATACAGTAGGCTTTTATGCAGAACGGCTACACCTCACCACGCGCTATATGTCGGGGTGCATCAAGACGGCAACAGGGCAGCGTGTGATAGATGTGATTGCAGAGAAACTGATGTTGCAGGCGCGTAAGGGTCTGCAAAACGAAGAGAAAACGATTTCCCAACTCAGTTATGAACTTGGTTTTCGAGACCAGTCCGCGTTCGGGAAATTCTTCCGCATCCACGAGGGTATCGCACCAAGGAAATATAGGAATAATCACTTAAAAAAACGACAAAGAAAAGAGAAAATGGAAAATCTGACCAAGTTGTTCGAACAATCCGTAAAACAGTGCTGGAACAACCCTGCCTTGACCGACTATCAGATTCGCACAGAGACCTACGGCGAATTGGCACAGCATATAGAACGTCTGCACCTTGTATGGCAGGCTATGGGCTTGCAGCAAGGCGATAAGATAGCCATCAATGCGCGTAGTACCGTCCATTGGTCGGAAGTGTTTTGGGCGGCTATGGTGGGCGAGTACGTGAGCGTGCAGTTGTATAATGCATTTATGCCTGCCGATGTAGAGAAGTTGGTTGTCCACTCCGACAGCAAGATTCTCTATACCGAGAAGCGTACATTCAGCCAGATGCAGCCTGGGCATATGCCGAACGTCGTGGCGATCATAGATATTGACACCTTGGAACTGCTGGCAGCCACGGATGAGGCACGCGAGGCATACGAATCGGCAGAACAACTGTTCACCGCAGCGCATCCCGAAGGCTACACCGCGGACGATGTACATTATGCCGTACGCGATTGGGACGATGTGTGTGCCATCATGTACACCTCTGGTTCTACGGGAAATCCCAAGGGCGTGATGCTGACAATCCGCAATTTCAGTTGGAACGTGGAAGCCTTTACCCACCACTTGCCCTACACCGCAGGCGACAACTACGTAAGCATCCTGCCCTACGCCCACATCTTCGGTCTGACCTGCGACTTGGTTACCCCGATGTGTACGGGTATGCACTCCATCATCTTGGGACGCATACCGATTCCGACCTTGGTGGAGGAGGCGATGCGTGCATACAGTCCGAAGATTTTCCTTGCCGTGCCTTTGGTGCTGGCGAAGTTTGTGGAGCATGTGGCAGGTGCGGAGATGAATAGCGATGAGGGGAAGGAGAAACTGGCTAACTATACCCAACACCCCGAATACTGCGCCGCATTACGCACCAAGGTGATGGACGCACTGGGCGGTAAGTTGGAGGTGTTTGCCACAGGTGGCGCGGCTATTCCGCCTGCTATCGAGCAACTGCTGGCGTTCCAGATCAATATGCCTTTCATCACGGGATACGGTATGTCCGAATGCGCCCCGTTGCTGTCATTGGGCAAGGTAGGTAAGTACAAAGCCAAGTCCTGCGGTGAGACGGTGGAATCGCTGACCGTGCGCATTGCATCGCCCGATGGTGTGAACATCCCTGGCGAGTTTCAAGTGAAAGGCGAGTGCGTATTCGCGGGCTACTACAAGAATCCCGAGGCCACAGCCGAGGCGTTCACCGAAGACGGCTATTTCCGCACAGGCGACTTGGGTACATTAGACAGCGACAGCACCCTCTTCTTGGTGGGACGCTGCAAGAATATGCTCCTCTCTTCCAACGGGCAGAACATCTATCCCGAGGAGATCGAGGTACTGCTCAACGCGCTCCCCTACGTGGCAGAGTCGGTCGTTGTGCAGCGTGACCACCTCTTGCATGCCCTCATCGTCCCTGATATGGCACGCATGGACAACGAGCAGATGGATGCCGAAGCCTTGCACGCCATTATGGAAGGTAACCTGCGCAATCTCAACACACGCCTGCCGCAATACGCCAGCGTAGCCACGTTTGAACTGCGCTTCGAGCCGTTCGCGAAAACCCCGAAGGGCAGTATCCGCCGCTTTATGTACCAATAGAACTCCCGCTTACCTTACGGGTCATCTACGGGTCATGTAGCCGACAAGTAGCGGAGAAGTAGCCGACAAGTAGCCGACAAGTAGCCGACAAGTCGGAGATAAGCAACAAGTAATGTAACCAATGAATATATAAGCAATAGCAATATGAAACGAGTAGTAATAACAGGTTTGGGCGCGATATGCCCCATAGGCAATACCGTAGCAGAAACATGGAATGCCGCATTGGAAGGTGTGTGTGGTATCGCCCCCATACAAGGTTTCGAAGATGAAGTACTACCCATCTCCGTGGCAGGACAAGTAAAGCATTTCGACCCTGTGGCAGCAGGACTCTCAGCGCAGGAAATACGCCACTATGACCTTTTCTGCCAATATGCAGTAGCCGCTTCGTTGGAGGCGATGCAACAGAGCGGATTGGTCAGCGGCGAGAACATTGCTCCCGAGCGCTTGGGGGTATATATCGGTTCGGGTATAGGCGGTCTCAACACCTTTGTGACACAGACCAAGAATTATTTAGAACGTGGAGCAAAGGGTGTTTCTCCTTTGTTCATCCCTATGCTTATCGCCAATATGGGTGGCGGAAATACCGCTATCAAACTCAATGCACAAGGTATCAATCTAACCTCTGTGGCAGCCTGTGCCACCAGCACCAATACCATCGGTGAAGCCTTCCTCGCTATCCAGGCAGGTCGTGCGGATGCTATTGTGGCAGGTGGTGCAGAGGCAGCCATCCACCCCCTTTCCATCGGCGGTTTTGCCAATGCGCGTGCGCTGAGCACCGTTGCCGACCCCGCTATGGCATGCCTGCCTTTTGATGCACGACGCAAAGGCTTCGTGATGGCAGAGGGTGCTGGCGTGATGGTGCTGGAAGAACTGGAACACGCCGTAGCACGCGGTGCGAATATCATCGCCGAGGTGTGCGGCTACGGACATACCTGCGATGCCTACCACTATACCGCCCCACGTCCTGACGGTACGGTTACCGCCCGCTGCATTGCCGACGCCTTACAGCAGGTGGGATACCACGCGGGCGAATCGCTCTATATCAACGCGCACGGCACTGGTACGGCGATGAACGATGCCGCAGAGACCAAAGCCATCAAACTGGCGTTGGGCGAAGAGGATGCCAAGCGTGCCATCATCAGTTCCACCAAGTCTATGACAGGGCATATGTTAGGTGCAGCAGGCGGCTTGGAACTGATACTGTCCGCATTGGCGTTGCAGCACGACATCGTGCCTCCCACCATCGGTCTGAGCGAGGCTGACCCCGCATGCGACCTCTACTATACGCCTCAAAAGGCAGAGACGCGCACGTTAGATATCGCTATATCCAACTCCTTGGGATTTGGAGGACATAATGCCACCGTAGCACTACGGAAATACCATGAATAGAGAAGAATTGAAACGACTGATGCCTCATCGGGAACCGATGCTTTTGGTGGACGAGGCGAATATCATCGGTGAAGAAGCGATTGCACGCTATACCGTGCGAGACAATGAGTTTTTCACCCAAGGGCACTTCCCGGGCAATCCGATAGTGCCTGGTGTGATATTGTGTGAGATTATGGCGCAAGGAAGTACCTTGTTGCTCAAAGACGAGTTGATTGACAAGATGGCACTCTACGCGGGTGTGGACGGTGTGCGCTTCAAGCGACAGGTCAAACCAGGCGATACGGTTGTCACCAAGTCTCGCATCACGGGGCGCAAAGGGCCTTTGGTTGTCGTGGAAGCGCAAGCCACTGTGGAGGGCACGGTGTGCTGCAAAGGCAAGTTGTCGTTTATGCTGGTAAAGCGAACATGAAACTATTGGAAGGAAAGACAGCCTTGATTACGGGAGGTAGTCGGGGTATCGGCAAAGCCATTGTGCTGGCGATGGCAGAGGAAGGTGCAGATATTGTCTTCACGTATCTGAGCAACGAGGCACGTGCCGAAGAGGTGGTCGCCGCCGTAGAGCAACAGGGGCGCAGATGCTTGGCGATACAGGCGGATGCCTCGGATTACCATGCCACGGAAGAGGTAGTCAAAGTCGCTTTGGTGCAGTTTGGGCAGATTGATGTCTTGGTGAACAACGCAGGCATCACGCGCGACACCCTGCTTATGCGTATGGACGAGGAGCAGTGGGACAGCGTGATAGAAAGCAACCTCAAATCGGCTTTCAACTTCTGCAAGTTGGTATCGCAGCATATGATACGCCGCCGTACGGGTTCTATCATCAACATATCGTCCGTGGTGGGTATGTTTGGCAATGCAGGGCAGTGCAACTATGCGGCTTCCAAAGGGGCGTTGATTGCGCTCACTCGCTCGCTCTCCAAGGAAATTGGGGCGCGGGGCGTGCGCGTGAACAGCATCGCACCTGGTTTCATCCTCACAGAGATGACGGCCACCATGCCCGATGCTATGCGTGAGCAGTGGATACAAGATATTGCGCTGAAACGCGCAGGCACACCCGAAGACGTTGCCAACGTAGCCGTTTTCCTGGCATCCGACAAGGCAGGCTATATCACAGGCGAAGTCATCAACGTGAGCGGAAATATCAAGAGTTGAACTTTTATATACGCACAGTAAAAACCTCTATTTATTTTAAGGAAAATATCTAACAACCCTATATATTTATGTACAATCTACTACAAGGAAAACGCGGCATTATCACAGGTGCACTCAACGATATGTCTATCGCATGGAAGGTAGCGCAGAAAGCCGTAGCAGAAGGGGCGGAAATCGTATTGACCAATACCCCTGTATCCATCCGTTTGGGTACTATCAACCGTTTAGCCGAAGAGACAGGCAGTATCGTGTTGCCTGCGGATGCCACCTCCGTCAACGATTTGGAAAGTCTGGTCGATGGTGCGATGGCACATTTCGGGGGCAAGTTTGATTTTGTGCTCCACTCCATCGGTATGTCGCCCAATATCCGCAAGGGCATCCCCTACGAGAATCTGAACTACGAGTATTTCCACAAGACGGTGGACATCTCTGCCATGTCATTTCATAAATTGCTGCAAGTACTCTACCAGAAAGACGCACTCCGTGCAGGCGGTTCGGTGGTAGCACTTACGTATATCGCAGGCGACCGCGCTATGCCAGGCTACGGCGATATGGCAGATGCCAAAGCCATGCTGCAATCCATCACGCGCAACTTTGGCGTGATTATGGGACGTGAGCGGCAAGTTCGCGTCAATACCGTATCCCAGTCGCCCACGCTTACCACAGCAGGACAGGGTATCGCGGGTATGGGCAGTATGATTGACTATGTGGACAATGTTTCTCCATTGGGCAATGCCTCGGCAGACGATTGCGCCGATTATATCCTGACGCTGTTCTCCGACCTGACGCGCAAGGTCACTATGCAGAACCTCTATAACGACGGCGGCTATTCGTCCATTCTCCCGTATCCCAATCAAATCTTGTCGTAGGCATGCAGTATAGTGTTGTCCATTTTGCATTCTCTTTTGCTCAGGAGTGGCAGGCGGATGTGTTCGCCCAATCCTTGTTTGACCTCGGTTTCGACACCCTTGACGGCGCAGACGGCTATATACAAACCTGTCTGCTCGATACGGCGGCATTGGAGACCCTTGTAGCGCAGACCGAAGGTGTAGCCATCATAGGTATAGAGACCTGCCCAGACACCAACTGGAATGCCGCATGGGAAAGCGAACATACGGTAGAAAACCTGCCTATGGGTGTCGTCATCGTACCCCATTGCGCCTTTGGTGCGGGGCATCACGAGACCACAGGCATGATGATTGATGCCCTTATGCAGCGCGACTTGCAAGGCTGCTGTGTGCTGGACAACGGCTGTGGCACGGGCGTGCTGGGTATTATGGCAGCCAAACGAGGGGCAAAACGCGTGGTTGCTGTGGATATAGACGACAAGAGTGTGGCGAACACCCAGGAGAATGCCGCCCGCAACGCTGTTAGCATCGAGGTGCATTTGGGCGACCATCCCATCCCCCTATCCGATGACAAGACAGTGCCGTACGACCTTATCCTCTCGAATATCCACCGCAATATTCTCCTTGCGCAGTTGTCCGACTATGCCCGCTTGGGTCGCGAGGTCTGGCTGAGCGGTTTCTTCGAGGAGGATGCCGAGATGCTTATCGTTGCCGCCCAAACAGTAGGTTTCCGTCTGATAGGCAAAGACGTTCGCAATGGCTGGTGCTTCTTGGCATTCAAGCAAGACTAAAACCCGCCACTATACTATACTATACTATACTATACTATACTATACTATACTATAC